>Ga0228710_1003205_pt1 | contig 26093 bp, 6 predicted proteins | sample MedpolnodulmetaG_FD_177995 | JGI IMG/M metagenome (GOLD analysis project Ga0228710, IMG submission 177995) | Root nodule microbial communities from Medicago polymorpha collected in Santa Monica, California, United States - pink nodules | ecosystem: Host-associated > Plants > Roots > Nodule...
GAAAATATTTTCTTAATTTTATTTTTTTTTTTTTTTTTAGGAATAGCTCATAAATAGGTCCTTATATGATAAGTGCCTATGTCATTAGTGCTTAATTAAGTTTTTTATCCAACCAATGCCATACTTTAGCGACACATTAGTTTTTTTATTTTTCCTTCGACTTTTCTGACCTATATACCATATCTCTTTACTTGCAGCTCGTTGGGGTTGTGCAAGCGATGTGGCAATGTAAGAAGAATGGCTTGCGCAAAATGCAAAGGAACTGGAACGATCAAAGAAGGAGGGTTACTTAGTTTTAACATTGTAGATGATTTGTATGAAACAATCGGTAATCGAGAATCACAGGTGAAGAAGATAGCTTGTGATAAATGTCAAGCCAAAGGTTATTTTCCATGTCCTGAATGTTCTAAACTATAATCAGCGTGGTTTTATATTCTTTGGTTATAAGTATTTTCTTGCTTACGATATTGAATCTTAATATGTAACATTGTGATTACTATGATCCCCTCAAACATGGTGGTACATGTAACAAAAGTTTATCTTCGGCTATTCATGTTCGAATCCTGATGTTTTAATGTTTTTTTGGTTTTCATACGCAGTATTTTGGTAAATAAAGATATAGGAATAGGATTCTTAGTATGTATTGTTGTGATATTCAAAAGTAAGAAGTCCCACATTGCGTGGTATTATAACATTTTGGGAGTTTATATCATAAGAAGTGTCTTTGGTTGCTATTAGATAATTGACATGCATACATAATTTTTTAATTTAAGTTGTTCGAGAGTATCTACAATGGAGGTATCCATTTTTGGGTACTTAATCGTTTATAATTTTTTTTTAATAGTATCACCTAATAAGTATTCAATTTCTACAACCCAGCATCTCACAAATTTATTAAATGGGATCCACCTAATCAACTATCAATAAATCTATATCATTATCCCTTCAACTCAACATGTCACACAAATTTCTTAAATGGGATCCACTAATCAACTATCAATAATTTTATATCATTATATTTTAATTTTTTAATATTAAAATAGTGTAGATCCCGTTTAAATTTGGAGGTCTTAAGTGCGACCACGGGTCTTATCGACCTCGAAAAAGTTTCTCCCCAATGAAAGTACCTAATAGGTATTAGGTCTTAAATGTTTAAGACCCCATTGGAGATGGTAGTTGTTAATCGAAAGTCTATTTTATTAGATTTGAGAATGCTTATAAATATAACTTCACAAATTAATTTTTGCTTAGAATGAATGTGTTGAATGCAAGGGTTTGTCTTAGCCACACATATTTTGCAAGAAGGAAAATTACTTGTTATATGAATTTCTTAATTTGGGAGATCAGATTTCTTTACTTTTCATAAAGCCTGGAGTTTGGGTTTATTTGGTAAAGACTCAAATGCATAAGTCAGTATTGACTTAATATGAATGAGAGTTGCATAGATGTTGGAGAGATTGCTTATATAGCTATGCTTGCGTATGAGACTACTCATTGTACTCAAACAACTTCCACAGTTTCTCTACATGCATTTTGAAAGTATATTTATATTTAGAACAAATCGGATGATACAAATCTTTATCCAAAATTCTGGGTTCGAATTCAACATTGAAAAAAAGAAGAAAGAAGTTTGTCGGGAGTATACAAGAAGAAAACTAGCTAGTATCAAAGTGTGGTCAAACCTTCACAAGTATTATTGGGCCTTGGAAATGAAGGGTCTAAGTTTGATCCAGAACAAGAATGATTGTTTTTTTAGAAATTTTATGTAATGTTGAATTTAATTTTAATTCTGGTTGCAATTATTAAAAAAAGCTTTTATTATGAAAGGCATATACAGTAACAAACTTTTTAGAAAACAGTTCAAAGCAGCTTGTATAAATTATCAGAAATTTTACTTTTTTTTGTTGTTGGATAAATCAAACCACCGAAATTGACATCGAAAAGAATTGAACTTGAGGTTTTGAAAGAAGTACACTCTAAGTCTCAAACCAACATTAGAAACTTGACTTTTAAAATAAGGTATTGAGTTTTTTTTTTTAGGAAAAAATAAGGTATTGAGTTTTTTCTTTTCAAAATGTTAAACAAACACCCTAATTAATGTATTCGGCTATACTATAATGTGAAATAACTTTATCAATTTACTTTTGGTTTGAAAGTAAATTTGGATACATTTACATAAAATAAAATAAAGAGATTAAGGTCAACACATTGTGGTATTAGAAGTTTTACACTATCAAAATATTATTATGAAATAAAATATTTTTCTTTGTTTTTGGAGTACTATCTATGATTATTGACATTAGAAAAACTGTCTATATTTTACACACAAAAGAACTGTTTATATTGTTATAAATGTCATTGTATTTGAATTAAATTCAACTTTAAGTCATAATTCATCGGTAAAAATATAATTAATTCTCCAAAACAGCTAAACATTTCAAAATATTATTCGTACATATATTGTTAAAATTATTTTTATCTCTTACAAATGAATCCAAATATAGATATTTATGTGACAAGTTATACATGATTTATTTATTTTGACTCAATGACAAGTTGTACATGAAAGGTTAATTATTTACCACTTCCATATTACATGTAATTTGGAAAGGAGAATAACCATTCGTCCTGTATGTCACACATAGAAACACAGTTCATGTATGTATTAAAGAGACCCATAAAGAGATTGTCCAATATGGAAAGCTATGCAAGACCCCCACGTGGTACAATTATGCTTTTGTATGATTTAATTTGGCTAAATATATTTTAGAAGATGGGGTGTGGACCTAAGAAACTGACCTTTGTGGTAGTTTGTTAGGCCATAATGGTAATGTGGAGTAGAAGATGCTGCTGTTTGATGTAGAATATAGTCCTAGTGATTCCCTAGTAGCTACCAGTGGTTTGGTAGGAACTATGCAAAGATAGAAACTTGCACTTTATGGGAGATCACAAGCATCTGATCAAAATAAGCATATAGTTTGCAAAAATAGAACTCTTCATTTTTATGGTGGTGGAAATATGGTGGAGTGCTGGGCAATATGACTTGAAGTAGGGTGAAAATAGGCTGAACTGAGTTATTATTTGTAAAACCCAAGTTAGATTTTGTTAAAAAAGTTAAAAGTTTAAGTGCATGTTTGATCCTGGGTTTGTAAAGCGGAGTTTAATGAAAATCACGGCAAAAACCACGTTAGCGTAGAAGTTAGTATTTGGAGCTTCTGGAAATCACGGCAAAATACACCGGAAAGCGTGTAAACTTGCTTTTGTGTTTGCAAATAGAGAACCAAACACATGCCAAGTCTTTGTTTGGTTGTGCATTTGTCACGTCGACTATATTAGTAGCTTAAGAAGATTTGTCTTACCATCTAAAAATGGTTAGCGACGTAGTTTGTTACTCATATGTCTTCTATTCTTGTATAATTTTCTTCATATTTTACGATCAATATTAGTAGCTTTTGGTTCCCCTAAAAAAAATATTGGTAGCTTTTGGAAGAAAAAAAAATGCACGTTGGATGCCTATTTGCCACATAACAAACAAGTGCTATGTCTAGTCTACTATCACTCATAAACTTATTTTAAACTTGAGTTTGATTTTTAAAGTTTGGTATGATATGATAGTATAATTAGAGATTTATTTCATATTAATATCTTTAAACAATTAATATGATCTATATTTTTTTTTGAAGGAAATATACCTATATTTAAATAGACTAATAAGCTAATAAACCAATAAAATCATGTTCTATTTTGATATTTAACGTGATATTTTAAGGTGTATTTGGTTGAAGAACTTTTGTAGATGAGAGAATATTTTAAATGAAGTTTGTTTGATTCGATTCTTTAGGAATGGAGGAGATATAAAGTAATTAGAGTTTGTTTGGTTCAATCAACTATATCTTATCATTTGTAAACTATAAACAAACTTATAGATTATTCCTTATAAGTATATCAGCTATAAACTAATTTATAATTCTTCTGATATCTTTTGTCTAACAAAAGCTAAATTAGTGAGATTAAATAGGTGTAGGGCAACCGTTTTATATTCTCTGTTTCTTACTTTTTTCAAATTATGTGGTGGAAATATGTCACTTCTTTTCTCTATCTATCTCTCTTCTCCAACTCTTTCTTTCTTATTTCTTTTAAGCAAATCAAATGATACATTCTCTCATAGAAATATCCATTTGAGTACAATCATATACTATAGTAATAGTGCTCCTATAGTTGAATTCCTAAGCTGGGGAATATTTTGGCAAAAAAGACCATATATCCATAAAATTAGCTACAAATGCTTGTCATCTTCAATTTGATGTTTATTTGACTTACTTCCGTAACTTTTTTCCCAAAGTTTAGCACACATTCATTTTTTTTTTTATTAACCATTTGATTTTCAAAAAAAAAAGAACCCTAGTAATCCGAAGTTGCGCCATAAAATAAAGATAGTCTGACCAAAATTTATTTCCTTCTTCATCCAAAAAATCAAACTCAAATTCTTCTACCGATTTATTTCCTTCCGTAACTTCTTTAAGCTCAATTGCTTCGTTTAACCCATGTTATTTTGCTAACAAGTAATTTAGACTTGTAATAATAATGATTGGACATTATTTGTCAGTGGCTGAAACAAGTTTTTGCTGTCCCATTTCACTGTACAGTAACCCTAAATTTGCTTTCCATGGCACGCGTCTGATGCACAGTCAACAAGGCAAATCAAACAGTCCCTATCTATTTGAGCTGTTAAAGATCGACACGTGTCCTCCAAAGAAGTACAAAGATTTCAATCAATCCGTCACCTGGTACTGTGCATCATAGCCTGTCATAAATTGACACGTAACTGTGAGTCTGTGACATAAAATTATTAGGAGAATTCATTTATTTATACGTAAAATCTGTAAATAACACTTTGGAAAATGGTGTGTAATGGTGATGGATGCCGATGGATTATGTAATGTACTCCTGGTGAACAGTAATATATTGCTTGCGTAGTAAATATTGTCATTTTTATTTACATAAATATAGACATCATTTAGTAAAAATACTATGCCCTAGAGTCCCATGAAGATATTTATTTAATAAGGACAATGCAATATACAATACTGGTCTAGATTTGCATCCAAACTTTCTCAAATGTGCGAAAACCAGAATATATAAATTGGAGCTTGTGACATTTACATTGGAGCCAAAGTGAGTCCATTCGCCCAAACATTAAAAAAAATGAATTCTAAATATCAACCAAGCTACTTGACAAAAACAATACAACAATAACCAAATATTATTTCATTAAATCATGTCAGCTACATGAATCAGACGATGTCATAATGTTCTATAAAAAAAACTATGTATTTCCCCAACTCATCAATCTTTAAATCATTCTTAATATAAATGAATTTCAAGTCTATTCAGAAATTCGGCTATACGAATAAATTCACATTTATTTAAAAAAAATGTTCAAGTAGTATACTTATGGGAACTTATTTAATCTTTAATCTTAATTTTTTTTTCATTGTTTGACCGCACTTAAATTGATTTATGGTTAACGTTAAAATTAAGCTTTGTGAATGTTTAGATTAAATATTCATGACTTTATAGTCTAGAGATTGATGCACATGCATGAGATTAGGGATTATCTTAAGAAATTAGGATTAGAGACTATAATAAATTTATGACAATGCAATGAATCCTTTAAGATAATTAAGATCAATCATAAACAAAGGTTCTCGTCCAAATAAGCTAATTCCTAACAATTGGAAAACAAGAATTACACGTAAAATTGAAGTCAAATAATGCCCAACGCTAGTTGTATCACCAATCTTGAACTCTTATGTTATTCCAGTCGTTTTAATTCTCTGGCTTACTGGCTATCAAAAGTCAAAACCCTTTTCAAATATGTGATTTTAGCTTAAATAGTATTTCAACATGGTAATATTATTTACTTTTTTTATTAATTGTATACGAAATGGTAATCACCACTTGAAACTCACGTATATATACACAATGTAAAGTTTCATATTTAAACTTTGATAAAGATGTCTAGTCTATCAATATCGACACGACATTTGTTAGTTGAGATAGCGTTTACGAACTTTTACTTCCTTATTTTATTTCTGGTATCTTTAAATAAATATTTGTGAAACAAACAAATGCAGCACATAAAGCTATAGAATGCTATTTTACAAAATATGGCGAGTAAAAATTCATAAACTAAATTTTTTTGCAAATGTATCAACAATTATTGCAAGTGAATTTACATAAAAAAAATTCAGAAAACAATATTGTAGTTCCTTTCAAACGAAAATATGTAGTTACCTACCGGGAACAAATTATTCTCTAATTAGTAACTAATCACATCTCCAAACAGTTGTTAACACAAACGATGTAAAACTGCTGACTTTTCTGATGTAGTGTATTTTATATATATTGTGAAACAATTCTAATAAGGAGTAATTTTCTTTTTAAAATGAAGAAATTCCTTTTAAAACTTATGAACGTGTAAAACGAGGAAAGGAAGTACTTGTCAAAAAAGGCACTTGCTATACTAGTATATTTCAAAAGGATAACTAAAACTAAAAAAAGAGATCCAAACATAGTTGGACTCTTTTTAGGCCACAAAAATGCTACACATATTTAAAGAAATGAATTTGGATTGGTCATTGGTGGATCTTAGTGTGATAAAATGAATTCAGCTTTAATTTCTTTTTCCTTGTTTGGAATGTAGGACCCTACCAATGATCTAACACAACTTTCCTTCTTTTGCATAGAAAAATACAAGTGGTTGAAATTGACCCTAGCTATGTACAATTAAATTTTCTTGTTTGAGCTTTGGTATTTTTGCAAACCAATTAACCTTAGTCATCTATCATTTATGGGTTCTGATCAAATCCAACCTTCTTGACATTTCTTCATATATCTAAGTTGTGATTTTTGGTATGTACGCGTTTGGCTAAAAGAAAAATGACAAAGAGTAGGTTTGCATCTCCCAAAATAACTAAGAAATAAAGTGTAGAATGTGAGGTTGGTCTCATTTATACAAAAATGTGGCATTGAAGAAAATTATGTGGTTACTTTACATTGTCGACACCCATATTTGGTATTTGTGGTTTCAAACATTAGCCTAATTGAGTTATATTAAGGTGATTTAATTTTGACAAATTTGATAGCACATTTATGTTTGATAGTTTACTTAATTTGTTGGGTTGATTGTTTCGGTTTTCACTATTAGTTTCATTTTCTCTTTTAAAAGTTGTATGTAATGGATTGGAGTACTCTTTGTACTATTTTTTATATGTATATTTGATTGAACCTTTCAAAAAAATAATAATAATCTTGCATTAACTAAATGCATGTAATTGTTTTGGTAAAAAAATTGGTGTGATTGTTGATTTGGAACTAGAAACACAAATTTTTTATTAGGTAAATGTTAGTTTTTAATGTTATTTTAATCGTCAATTTTTGTTTTAAAAAACAGATGACAAAAGAGTATTACAAAAAAAGTACAAGGGATACATGTCTTAGAAATTATAGTTAGGCCTAACACAATCCCATAAAACCGGTTTGTGAGGTGGGGATTGTCCTCACTTATAAACGCATGGACATGACATCTTATATTCGATGTGAAACTCTTAACACACACCCTCATAACTAGCACTATTGGGCTTTGTTCGTGGACATAAATGGTGGGTGGCTCGATAACGGAAACATGATAGCAGATGGCCAAACATATCTTGGACAAGGCTCTGATACCATGTTAAAATTTTGGGTCTAACTCATCCTTACAAAACCGACTTATCAATCTTGGTGAGAAGGATCTTGGAGAATGTTGGACGTGAGACGGGGTGTATTGGGGAAAACCCAAGTTCCACATTGGATAGATAAGACTCGTAACAACACGAGCCATTTCAAAAGATAAGAAAAACCATAAAAAAAAAAAATACTACCAACGACCAATCAAAACAAAACAAAGAACACCGAAAACACCCCGATGTTTTTAAAATCAAGTTTTAACTCGTAAATCTTATAATTCTACAATTTCAAGAGTGTATTTCAAATCAATTTGCATGCAGAATCAAATCTAAAATTGTGAATGAAATAGAGTTCACCTAAGTTAAACCTAGTCAAATTGGTAAATTCGTCTAAGTATGTTTGTTGTTCATGAGTGTTTATCTTTTTATAATTTTGATTAGTTGTTAAAACCAAGTGAGTAAAGTTGTGAATGAAATAGAACTCACATGAGTTGACTCGAGTCAAAATTGGTAAATTCGTCGAAGTTTTTTAGTGCCTGTTTGAAGTGACATTTGATGAAGCAAAAACACACTTGCACGCTATTCGATGTAAATCTACCTTTATTTTAAGAAGTTAAGAATTGGAGCTTCTGCGTTAAAGTGGTTTTTTGTTGTGATTTTAAGCAGAACATGGTTTGCAGTTGTCTATCCAAACATACACTTAGTTGTTCACGAGTTCACCCTTTGACAATTTTGATTGGTTTGTTTAACCGATGATGTATTATCATAGGCTTAATTACACTTTTGGTCCTCGCATTTTGATCAACTCACGAAAATGGTCCTGCCTCTTTCAAATCGAACAAAATCGTCCCTAAACTATCATGATTTTGCAGTTTTAGTCCTACCTCCTTATTTTCAACTCTAGAAACGCACAGAAATGACAGATTTAGTCTAACCATCTATGCTCAACCATGAAATAAACAAGGAATAAAGCATGCGAGTACAAGGAATCTACTTTATTCAGCACACTAACAAAAAATACCTAATTTTAAGACATGTTTCAGGTATGTAACATGTCTTAGAAATTAAGTTAGTGTGCTGAATAAAGTAGATTTCTTGTAGTCATATGCTTTATTCCTTGTTTATTTCATGGTTGAGCATAAGTGGTTGGACTAAAACTGTCATTTCTGTGTGTTTCTGGAGTTGAAAATAGGGAGGTAGGACTAAAATTGCAAAATCATGATAGTTTAAGAACAGTTTTGTTCGATTTAAAAGAGGCAGAACTATTTTTGTGAGTTGGTCAAAATGCGATGACCAAAAGTGTAATTAAGCCTTATTATTATTGTAATTTTGATTTATCTTTTTGTACTCTAATTAATTCATTGTCTAAAAAAATGTAAAATGTGAGAGTTCACTAGCAAATTCTATCAATCTAACACATTAATAGACACCGCCAAAAATTTACCTCGATAAATTCGTGAAACAAATCAGCAAATGTGGCTACAGTAAATAGGAAAACAGTTTGACATCTTAGCCTAATAGGGAATAAAAGGTACGTGTGCTGGCTATACTTCTTCATATGTCATCAAGGTAAAAATATTTACTTTCACAGACTTTGGAACTATATTTGATTATTTTCCATAAAAGATTCCAACCTTTTACAATTTCACACATTCATTTTTAATATACTACCATTTTCTACAAAATGCTATGCAGCCTTTTCGAGAATAACATCTGTATTAGATTAAGAGGGATGTTTTTTCTTTTGAGAAGATGAGTATTAATATTAAGAGGAATGTTAGTGAATAATGATACTTTTTTTTACTCATTCAAATCACTAAATATAAATTTTCATAAAATATTGGTGTGTTACTAGTATATTTTAACAAAAAAATATAATTAAAGGACAATTTTAAAAACTTAGATGCATTATTAACAAATTTGTTGGATTGCCAATTTTTTCTAATCTACGATAATTAGGATATTTGATCCTCAATAGTATCCAAAGTCTTTCCACGATTAAGATTCTTTCGGTCTGCCATTAGACTTATTTTTGAGTATGTATCAATATATTTAGTTTCTCTTTTACGACGACTGAACTGTTTCTCAAATGAGTGATTGTATTAATCGAATTTGAGTCCTTTTCTAAGAAAAAAAAATCATGTTGTCGACTCTCTCAACTCTCAACATTATGAGTGTGTTTGATCCGCTAAAAATGAAGGCAAAACATAACAACTCTAGTTCTACAATGTTTGATTTGTAGAACTATTTCAAGGACAAGACAAAACAAAGGGAATAGATATGACAAAAACTGAAATTCTTGTCCCCCATTAAGCCACAACATAATTTTTTGTCCCAAATACAAGTTGTCTAATATACCAAATTAGCTTTTTGTCCACCACAAATTGTATAAGACAAAAAATCATTCAATACCATAAAGTTTGTCATTTGTTGTTCTGCCTTATGTTGTGTTGTTCTGTCTTATACTATTATGTTCAGTACTTACTATTTAACGGATCAAACACGCCCTAGTATCTCATATTTTTTAATTCATGTGGAAGTGGAATAGTACAAGTGCTATAGTAAATAAATGAATGAAACTTCATGTTAATTAGAATTAGGTATGAGTTATTATCTACGGGGAATTATTCTTTGTGCCAAGTTAGACTCTTAATTTTTTACGCAAACTATCAATATATAATGCTAGTACAGTACCATACTTTACAAGAATAAATGTGTATTAGTTCACCTGTTAAGGAATGCTAGCCAGTAGCCTCACATTCTAGAACGATTTTTAATACAGTCTTTATTGCTGGTGGAAACTCAGGTAAATTTCACTCTCCTTGAATCCTCCTGACAATTCGGTCCTAAACCTTAAAAAAAAAAAAATTGGTTCTAAAGGCTCATTATAATCGAGACTTTCAGTTGAAAGTAAGTAAAGTCTGATTAATGATTGCTTTAAGTTTCAACTAGAATCCAAGTGATAAGATCTCCTAAACAACTCGTCTTTAATGGGAGTTTACTGAACCAATTGAGCTCTGATATTTAGTTCGATATCACCTTATTGCCCAAAAAAAACAATGTTAGAGATTACTTAATGGATCTGCTATTATTTTTTTGTCGGATTTTCAGAAGAAGGGGGTGTGGTAATTCTATCATGAAGTAAGTAAGTTTTGTGAATAATCATTTCGATCACGATTCAAACATGAATTGTCCTAAATATTCATTCCTAGCTAATGGATATATCTAAAATTTTATTATCAAGACCCTGCTTATGTAGGACCTTAATTAAAATAAACTTATTAACTTTATTTTGAAAATATCCTTATAATTGAGTTTAGATTAAAACAAGTTTAGGCTAGATAATTATGTAGTGTAGTTAATATAGAAAGCTTAAGAAAACATCATAACATACTTAGTGCATGTTTGGTTCTGCGGTGATAAAAATTGTTTTTTATTAATGAATTAATTAATTTCATAAAACTGTTTTATTTAAAAGTGAGATGAATGTAAAATTAACTTTGCTTGTATATATTTATGTAAAAACGAGTTGAACAATAAATTTAGTATAAAATCATGTTTAGACTCAAAAACTACAAATATAAACTTCAATTAGAATCAACTCTTAAGACAAAGTCAATTCAACTTTCGAAAAATCAAACATGTAAAATCAGTTTTATACTTCTAAAATTAATAATTGTTGTTTTAAACGTGAAACCAAACATAGACCTAACTCATATAATAAATTATTATTTAAAATTGTAAAAAAAAAAGTCTCATTAACGAATTGATCTAAATAATAAAATACTTGATTATTTAAATAGTTTGAGATTTGATCACTGACTTTGACTTTTGTGTATATTAAAAATCTGATTGATAAGAGAATTTGTACCACAAGTTTTTCTTAGAGAGATTAATCATCTCGATGAAATTTTTGTGTACTTTAAAGACATGGTAAAACAAAATGTTAAAAAAAAAAACCAATGGGATAACGACACCTATGTGATTCAAAATAAGGTAATCAACGACGTTCTTACAACACAGTAGAAAATGACATAGATTTTTCTCAACATCATTAACACTCAACACAGCTGTCACCACGCGCCACTGCAACACACGCGCTTAAATAACAACAACGTACTAAACAAAACCGTGAATCTCACGCTCCAACAACGCGAATGGTTAAACACAAAACTTTCCAAAAATACCCTAAGCAAACTAAAGACAATAAAAAGAAAGTTGTACAAAAATAGAAAGTTACACCAACCCTAAGTTTCACTCCACTTTTATGGTTGAAAAAATAAAAAAATAAAAAAATAAAAACATCTGAAGATAAATTGCAATCTAGTATCATTGAAACTGAACTGAACAACACAACAAATATCATTGTTGTGTATGTGTTATCTCTCTCTCTCTACTTTCTCTCTCTAGGGTTTCAATATTTTTCAAGTATAAAAATGTTTCTATTGTCTTTCACAAATATAGTACTGACCTAAGAAAAGAGGATATAAGAAGTGGTAAGTTAAAGAGGAAGATAGAGAAATTATTAGAAAAAATAAATAAATAAATAAAGTGAAATATTGTTGTTGAAGTTGAATATGGGAAGAGGAAGAGTGGAATTGAAAAGGATAGAGAATAAGATAAACAGACAAGTAACATTTGCAAAGAGAAGAAATGGACTTCTTAAGAAAGCTTATGAATTATCTGTTCTTTGTGATGCTGAAGTTGCTCTTATTATCTTCTCTAATAGAGGCAAGCTTTATGAGTTTTGTAGCAGTCCTAGGTATGTTTCTGTTTCTGATTTTTCATTCTTAATTTTTTGTTTTACATTTTTTTAATTTTTAATTTTTTTTACATGTATTTATAACTAATTAAATGAGTTTCTTAGATTTTTTTATTGTTTGATGATTGATTTATGAGATATATTTTATTTGAAGGTTGATTGATTATTTGAGAAGCTTTTATTTTAGATTTATTTATCTATAATTTTGATTTTCTGTGTTGGTATTTGAGTTTATTGGATTCATGAGATCTGGAGATATAGTACATGATCTGGTAAATAATGGATGTGTTATTATTATTTTTATTTTTTTAATAAAAATACTTGTGTTTTTTCCTTTGTGTTTTTCTTATCTTTGTTTTGTGAAAATTGATCTGATTAAATTCATGTGATATTTTTTTTCTTGAAGGGTTTGTATTTTTTCAACTAATGATGATAAATGGATAATATATTTGTAGTTGTTTTTATTAATTAATCTGATGATTTTTGTTTGTTTATTTTCATGAAGGGTTTGATTTTCTAGAGATTTTTTTTCTTAAAGTTGCTGACAAGTTGTTACCAGCAGTACTAGATTTACTTATATTCAAATAAATCAAGGACATGATGTTAGCATCCTCAGTTTAGTACCAATAAATAAATTTCTCAATTATTTCTTGAAGGGAATAAACAAATTTCTCTTTGTTTTCCTTCAAAAAAAAACAAATTCTCTTTGTTTACTCTAAAAATTAACAAATATCTTTGCATTTAGATAGGACCTAAGGATGATTAATTTCATTCAGTATTAACACTTTTTTTCCATTTTAGGCCTTAAATTCACCATTGATAAAGTGATTTTTGTGTTAGGAACTCCAAAGTTGGAGACTAATATCTCTAATTTCTGTTTGGAATTTTTCATGCCAAAGTTATATTTTTCTCATCAATTTATCACCTAATATGCTACCTCTTTACCCCCCCAGGCCCCCCTTTTGTTTTCAATGTATTTTCTAATTTTTTATGATGAGATCTCCTACAAATTTCTATTGTCAATTATTATTAATTAAAACCAAAGTACTATAGTAAGTTCATTTACTAATGTTCATGTACATGATGTGTTATGTGATGCATTCATTTAATGACAATGAAATCAAACAAGTCTAAGAAACCTATATGATAGTTTTCAGTCATATATTCCTTACTTTTTGTTCTTTTTCCTGTTATGATACTCATTCTGTCATATTGAGGGAAAAGACATTAAAGCATGACTTGATGTTCAAAGTACTCACACATATATGTGCTGAATTGGGATATATTTAGTGGATCATATATATAGTATTGGACAATTAATATATACAACATTTTTGTTTTTAATTTGCTAGAGCTAAAATGAAAAATGGAAAAAAGAAATGGCTTCACAACATGGAATTTAACCCTAGAAATTTTTTATTGTCAATAGGAGAACAAATTCATAAATGTTATTAAAACATAGTATAACCATGCTCCTAAATGTAGGGATATATCTTGGACCAACATTTTGTATTTAGTTGCATTCAAGAAATTAAGGGTTAATTTTTTGGTGGCCTGATATTGCATTTCACTTATATTTGAGCCTTTTTATCTTAATTTTATTTATATACTTGAGTTTGTGAAACACATAAGCCATTCACTGTTTTACTTGTTTTATTTTGAAGTGCTTACATAATTACATTCTTAGCATTTTCTTGTGTTTTGGATCCATGAATATTATTTTAGTTGTATGAAATTGTTATTCATGAATTGATTGGCTGTTCCTTTGTTTTCCTTGAATCAGCATGCTTAAAACACTTGATAGGTACCAAAAGTGCAGCTATGGTGCAGTAGAAGTTAACAAACCTGCCAAAGAGCTTGAGGTATATAAAGCTATTGCTTTAATTTGTTTAATACACATGATTATAGCCTTTTGCCCTATTCAAATAAACAACTAATTAAGCATTTATATCTCTTCAAAAAAAAAACTAATTAAGCATTTATAGCCCAAGTGTTTATCATATACTACCTTCGTCCCTGGTTATAAGCCCCTTTGAAGAAAATTTTGTCCTTAAGTATAAGCCATATGCAATTTAATATGTGCATTTTTGTTCTCCAAACATACTCTTTATTAATACTACCAATTGATCTTGGAAAATGAGAAGTTAAAGTTGACAAGGGGTATTTTAGGAAGATCCATACACTAATGCTGTGTTTGTTGTAGCGGTGGAATTGAAAATAACACTGTTTGAGAAGCTACATTTTGTAGCTTTGTTATTTTCATGGCAAAACAGCCTCGGGACGCGATTTTTCTAGTTTTGCCGCATATCTAAATAATCACTAAATATAGACACATGAAATTCACTAATAATTTTTCTTAGTATATGAAAAAATTTAGAGGTCCTTAGAAAAATGGACGGAGGAAGTAAGTGATTACGTATAAACTACTTTTATTAGAAAAAAGTTTAAAATAGTTTTTCATATTAACTATAATTTGTTATTATAAACTGACAACAATATATGAACATGTCATAAACTGTTTTTACAAGTGCGTCTAAACAAACTCACAAATACTTTTGTCAATAAATAAACTTAAGTAAGTCATTCTAGGTAATTTCTCAACATCTCTTGAAAATTTCACTCAAGAAAAGTCTTATAAATTGCTATAGAACATTGAAAATATGCATATTGCTAACAAATTTTGTTATATTTAATTTGTCACTTGCTTTAGCAGAGCAGTTACCGTGAGTACTTGAAGCTGAAAGCAAGATTTGAATCTCTTCAAAGGACCCAAAGGTAAATACATTACATCTGTGAGTGTAAATGTTCAAACTATACAATATATTTTTTTGAAGTGTTTCATTAAGACCATGGCATTTTGTTCCTTAATTGCAGAAACCTTCTAGGTGAAGACTTGGGTCCATTAGGTACCAAAGATCTTGAGCAGCTTGAACGCCAACTTGATTCATCTCTCAAGCAAGTCAGGTCCACCAAGGTATTCAAATTTTAGTGGTGTTTGTAAGTATTTAAGATGCATAAAGAAATTTTATAAACCTTAACTTTCAACTTTGATTAATGTCATACTGCTCAATTATAGTAAAATAGTTTCCTGAATAAAAATATATTTCATAAAACCCTAAGTTTCAGTAAAATGTGAAATGCTTAACTATGTTACGTTAGTGACATAGTTTTCATCTTGAAAATGGTTAATATATCTGAAAACAAATCCTAATATTTACTAGTCTGAAGTTTTCTTATGAATAGCTTATTAATACTTTGAAAGTAAACCATTAAATTAGTCTCTGTCTTTGTAATTCATTTTTAAATTATTCTCTGACACTTAATATTTCAAACTGGTCTCTGTCTTTGTCAAAAGTTTCTCATTTAGGTCCCTCGTCATGTGACAAAAACATAAAAAAAAAAACCTAATTGAGAAACTTGTGACAAAGACTAGTTTGAAATATTAATAGAGTCAGACTAATTTGAGAATGATCTACAAAGACAGAGACCAATTTGGTGGTTTGTTTTTACTTCTTTTGATGATATCTGATTAATATGAAACATCAATTTGCAGACCCAATTCATGCTGGACCAATTAGCTGATCTTCAAAATAAGGTACATGGTGTTTGCATTACTACATAATAAAGCAACTTTATATGTTCCTAACACATATAATCCATTTTTGTGTACATAGGAGCATATGTTGGTAGAAGCAAACAGATCTTTGTCTATGAAGGTAACATTCATCCATCATCCATGCCATTATTGTTCTTATGCATGGTTCTATTTCACAATATGATTGTGTGCTTGTCTAAAGTACTTGGAACATTAAAATACTATTATGAATTTTTTTTGAAAAGGAAAAATACTATTATGAATTGATTAATGTACCTTAAGACTAAAGTAACCTACTCTTACAATATAAGGACTATAGTACTGATTTATGATTATTCATCCATTCACATTAATTAAATCCTTGTGCTGATGATTTGATTGATTACTATTCTATTGAAAGCTGGAAGAAATCAATATCAATTCAAGAAACCAGTATAGGCAAACATGGGAAGCTGGTGATCAAAGTATGGCTTATGGTAATCAAAATGCTCACTCACAAAGCTTCTTTCAGCCTTTGGAGTGCAATCCAACATTGCAGATAGGGTAATAATCTATAAATCATTTTATTTTTTGTTGATGTTAAAGATGATATGAATTAGGTTTAGTTATTCTCCAGTCCAAGTCTTAACTATTTGAAGATTTTTAAATAAGCCACTGAATTAAAAATGAAATAAAAATTGTAGTTGAATCCTTAAATATGTTACTGATTTTTAATTAGGTTCTTAAACTAAGAAATTTTAATGGAGTCCCTAAATTTTTAAATAATTTGTAACTATGTCCTGAATTTAGGGACGCAAATACAAATTATTTAAAATTTTAAGGACCTACTTAGTGCATGTTTGGAATCACGATGAGAACATGTGACACTGTGATATTGTTGAAACTCTTGAGTGTAGTTTTTGTGTTTTTGTCAAAATCACAGTGACTCACCTTGACTTTGGCTAACTCACCTGAAAATCAAACATGCGCTTAAAAAATCTGAAATAGTTCAGATACCTATAAAATATATTGAACCTTTAAATTATTAAATTCTAAACCATTGTTCCTTGATACAGGACTGATTACAGGTACAGTCCTCCAGTAGCATCAGATCAGCTAACTGCAACAACTCAAGCTCAACAAGTTAATGGATTTATTCCTGGATGGATGCTTTGAGCTAAGCTCATTATTTCTCTATTTGCATAAAAGCCAAAGACAAAAAAATGCCTTTTGGTTTTGACATTGTTGTAAATGCTGCATGTGCTTATTTCTGTTTAACTTGTTTTGCTATAAAAACAGCAGTGACTGAATTAAAACTATTGAAACTTTTAGCCATAGACATATATGGCATATATGAAGGTTTCTAGTATTTTGAATATCTTCGATGTTAGTTTCATTTTTCTATTGTATCACTTAGTAATCTATCTGCTCTATATGCAATGTTTTTAAGCATCAATTTTAATTTCATTACCAGAGGATTGTACTACAAGAAAGAAAATCCTCTAGAGTTTCTTAAGTAGTAAGAATGGTTACTTTATTTTCATATTAAAATTTCTGCCAGCATCAAAATTGAGGGTTCTAATCATTCTTACGACTACGAGCAAGGGATAGTAATATAAAGTATGTGCATGGATACATGCCAAATAATAATTAATATCTTAGAGGGACTCTCTTTATTGGATTGATGACCCTTCCCTGAAATATTGAAATAATTTAAGTGTGAGTAACCAACGAAGGTTGACTCAAGAGTACACTATTTACAAAATCGTGGGTTCAACTTATGTTGTCAGCATGAGATCTCTTTGATCCATGATTTATAAGTAACTTCGTTAATGCTCATTGAATTTTGAGACTTTCTCTGACACTTGGTGAGTCTCCGAAACTAAATTCATCTAAACATCGCTCTATTAGAAAGAAAAAAAAGTGTGAGTAGTTGATCCCCAAACTAGAGGATTTTGAAAGAAGAAAAAAAATGTTCCACACGTGAGCATATGATCAACTGCACATAATGAATTTTGCATGGGAACGTTGGCCTCTCTCAATGCAACTTCATTTGAGCTTAGCATAAACATTCAAAATCCACTTGTATTGTCTTAAAGTGTATATGTTGTTTAGAACAACACAATGTTGGTATACAATAAAAATAGAAAAGAGAACCAACATGTCAAAAGTTTCCAAGGGTTATTACAAAGTTGACAGAAAAGAGCTCTCTATAGACTGCTTCCAACTCCGTGCTTCTCGAAGATCATTGATTTGTCCGAATTTTTCAATCCCAACTTGTAAATATAAGCGACACCGTGAGCATCACAACTCGAAAGGAGAGAATATGATTTTTTTTCGGAGTTCCACGACTCACTAAAGTTGACAGTCATTAAATGTAAAAAACATGAAGGGTTCAAAATAATTGTCATAATTAGTGTAACTATTTGGTGTAATTTGATCTTTTATATATACATACATGACTTTTCTTCAAGATGAATTGTAGAACTCATGACTTGGAAAACACCAAAACTTACAATAAACAACAAAGCAATAATAGTACCATGGTGCTGCATTGACAAAGTTTCCATCTAAATCACATTTTTTTCCTTCACAGTTTCAGACAAGGAGATATGTTTCAATCTAAAAAACACAAGTGCATTGAGATTGAACTCACAACAATTAAGAAAAACTTTCATATACATATACAAACACTTCATCTTTCATTATTCACAATGTCTATACTTTTATATCCTTCCTTTCCTCTGTTGCTTCCTTTATGCACCACTCAAATCAATCAAGTGTAAGTTGTTTCATCGAAATCCATTTCCTATAAAGAAAAATATACACATATGAAGCCAAATATATAACCAATTTATCATTCATTAAAATCCAACTAAAAGCCTAGAATTTTGCTAATCAATCAGGAATACATTGCCAACAACAATATATACATCATAGAAAGGATCAAATTACATCGGTATAACATTTGGATAGTGTTACATTGTTCAATAACCTTCTACCATATACATATTTTATATAACTCGCCGTTTGAAATTTGAATGAAAATTTAAATCATAGATTATCTCAGTAGATTTTTTATATAATACTAAAATTCTTTAAGATGTCATTGAGACACATCAAGATTAACGTCATTTAATAAAAACACTTAAAGATGTTAATCTTGATGCAATCTACTGTTGCCAACTTTACTAAGATTTGAACTGTTCTTAATAGAAGATATGTATGCTACCAAGCAAATTTTATGGATTTCACTACAAGCATATTTGGTTAAAGATATTAAATAATATATTACCTTCCCACAAACTGGACAGTTGTCACTTCTCTCCATCCACTCGTAGATGCAACCAAGGTGAAAATGATGAGAGCATTTTGTCATTATCTTTGGATTCTCTTTAGTGTACTCTGCAAGCATAAACAATTGTCAAAACATAGAACTTATCAAGATGCCATTGTTTCATTCAGGCTACGTGGGTCGGGCCAAACAGATAAGGTTGTTTTTGGGCCTGCTTTTTTTATAGTCTAGTTCATGCTAAACTACAGGCTTATCGGGCTAGGCCATTGGTCAGGGCCAAATTTGACACAGAAAGGGTTTACCAGTACCAGCAGCAACCCAATGAATCGCAAAACTGAATAGTGTTTTACAGGGATTACTGCTCAGAAGTTGCAAATTGGCCTCCTCAGTTTATAAAGAGACAAGTAACATTCTGACTTCTAAAATAATGCTGCTTCATCATTAGCATATTATTCATATTTTTACCTTAAAGATCAACTAATGAAACCATTGCGCAAACAAAGTTTTATTATCCCCATTCAATTGAATATACCTTCAAGATCAACTTCTTAACAATTTAAGGCACAGGAGGCACAAATTTGAAAGTAAAAGGAAATATGATGCACAATGGAGGCTCAAATGATCATCAACTTCCTACAGCAAGCATATCAAATCAATTTAAGTCCTATAAGGCTTGAATAATTCTCACCTCTTGAGCTAGCTTTTGGGGTTTAGTTAGGTCTAAAGCGTAAAAATCTTCATATGGTAGAATTTATCATTGATCCGTTATTGAACTACCCATATTTATTTGTCCATGCTCTACATGTTCAGTCCTGACTCCTGAGCATGGGGTGTTTTATGATATCCGTTATTTAGTCACCTACATTCGTTCACGCTTCAAACATCCATGAGGGGTGTGTTCAGAGTCCCAATCAATTATAGATATCGCCTAAGGCAATCGTAAAATTGAGACAACCCTAACCTAACAAGTCGATTTAATATGGTTCCATTAGGCCCTAGCTCACCTTTTTAATAGTTTCTATTCAAGTAAAAGGAAAATATGATGCACGATATAGGCTCAGAAGATCATCAACTTCCCAGAGTAAGTATATTAAATTAAAGTTTCTTAGTACACGCTTGAGGAATTCTCACCTCTTGAGCTAGATTTTAGGGCTTAGTTTAAGCCTAAATCGTCAGATGTATTAGAGCCATATCGTAGATATGTTATTTGGTTACCCATATTTGTCCGTGCGCTAGATGTCCACTCATGGAAGGTGTTTTAAAATCTCTATTACTCAGTCATCACATTTGTCCACCATGGTAGTCAGAATTGTGAGTCAACTCGTTGGAGCATACAATTTGTGTTATGATCCTGCGATTTATGATCTTGTGACTCCTTCCAATCTCGGGTAGGATATCGATTCTGACTATCTTGGTCCATGCTTCAGACATCTAGTATTAAGCATGAAGGGGTGTGTTGAGAGTCTCAATCAATTAGAGATATTGCCTAAGAGGAAATCATAAAACTCAGGCAATCCTAACCTTACAAGTCAATTTTATTTGGTGCAGTTGGGCCTTAGCCCAAATTTGAAGAGTTGTCGTTCAGGCTTAAAAGAATAGTTCACTACACAAGCACAAAGTTCTAAGACCCCTACATGACACTGAATGCAAATAGATAAAAAGCTGAAAAGAAAATAAACTAAATGATACAGCGGGAACAAAGTTACGGTGAGTTACAAGGCATAATAGGATTAAAATGAAGATAGTTATTAGAGAGTTGGTGTAAAACCTATTGTGGAAAAGATGGTATAGTCTTTTCTTAGACAGTTTGGGCATGTCACATGTGTGGTAAAAGACAGAGAAGCCCGGGAAGAAAAGTAGATAAGAATGGTAGTGAAAAAGTTGGGACTAGAAAATACCCAACAAAAACTGTAGACTAAACCACTAAGAAGGATTTAGATTTAAATGGCATGATTATCTACATAATTCATTTAATCTCCCAATACCGATTGCTGTGCTTTGGGTTTTGTGGGGTTTTGGTGTCCCGTTTAATTGTGGCACCTTTGTTGTATTGTACCTCTTTTTACCGCGACTTTAATGCTCCTTGCATTTTCTCGACGAGAATAAATTTGCTATTAAAAAAAAAAAAAAACTCAACCTAATGGATAGGATGATTGTATTGTTCTTTTTGTTGATACCAAGATCTTTCACCGACTATGTAACACTGACACTTCAGAATGAAAGCTTGTCCAGTGTCTAACACTAACACAACACAGACCACATCTGGTTACATTTAATTACTTCCATTTTCTGATATTATTACTGGTGTCTATGTGTCAATGTTTGTGTCTGTACCTGTGCTTCATAGATCACTGAACATCATATAGTACCAAACCATGCTGACTTAAGTCCCAGTATCAAAGGGTCTTCTAATGAAAAACTGAGATTATTAAAGAATATGTATAAATCTACCTTCAAGACAAGTTGGACAAATATCCTCGTCTTCCGATGACGCATAAATGAGTCCAACTCCAGTTGTATATTTTGCCGATGAAAGTCTTAATGCGGACTTAGAACGGTATATCTTTGATTCATCTTCACAGGCACATTCATTCCATTTCTCTGATGAATGTAAAGGTTCTGGATCCACATCTGTATCACTTCTTAGAGGTTCAGTTTCATCATTTGAATGACTTGAACTTTTCTCACGCCTTGAAACTAATCCATCACGCTGCGAGCGGAAAAACCGAGGCTCTGCATCATAAGGTAAAGGCCTTGGAGGAGAACGGTACATGTCAGATAGAGAATTATCAAGTGATGCCGCAGAAGTCATGGACGCTGTCCCCTGAAGAGATGAAGGAACTGAATGTGCTTCCCCTCTACGAAATATTGAGGCATACTGAAATTTGAGATAGGAATATGGTTATATTTTTATTAAAAACAACAGCTCTGATTTACATCATCATGAAAAACGGATTTTGGCAAAAATTATTCATTAGGTAGCTGTCCAACAAATCTTAATATAAATGCCGATCAATAAGGTGGATTTACCATCAAGAAACTTAGATTCACAGATGCAGAGTACTTTTCCTAGGCCAAATAATAGGTTAGTACAAGCAATGTTGTTAACTGTGGATCGTGGAAAATAGTGGTTTGTTCACATTACGCCTTGCCACAATGCAATACCGCTGCTATTTGACAACATTTTGTAACAAATAGCATATTGGCATAAAAAAAAATAGCCATTTATTCGAATTCCGCTATACTATAGCGCTGCTACAGCCATTATTTGACAACAGAGTACAAATTGATCCGAGATGTTTTTCTTGTGTGGGCTTGTTAGGACAAAATAGCAATCACTTGACTGTGTAAGCTTCACACGATAAACTTATTCACAAAACTAAGTTAGACATATTTTGATTTTAAGAGTCACTTCTAACATTGATAGCACTCAAGATTTTTACACTAGTACATACATGCAACACATCACCATTTGAAAAGTTGAGATTAGGACACATTTCAAGACAAGTGGTATGTACTATACAAAACTAGAACACTAAAGAAATGATGACGTCAACAACTCCAAATGTAAATTTTCAAATTATCTATCCATTAACAAAGGAACAGTGGAGAAAATGAAAGTGTTCTCCAATGCTACCAAAAAAACAGATGTGCAACGAACGCAAATATCGGCACAACAAATGTTTAGGCAATGTCATTATAGTCCCCAAATTAATTAAAATTCAAAATTACAAAAACATATCAAATGTCTCTAGTTAATCGGTTTGGTCCTCAAATGTATTTTTCATTAGTTGGTTTAGTCCTCGAATGTGTCCTCCGTTAGTCAGTTAGATCCATCAAATTACTAACAAAAGATACACTCAAAGATGTTTTTTTTGTAATTTTGATACAATCAAGGACTACATCTACATTGCCACACACATTTCGGTATTTACTCTTCAAATTATGAATAAGACAGAGCATTGACCTTCAATGAAGTAAACAAAACAAGGGAGAGAATGGAAAGAGGTTGTAGATACATACCACATTCAATAGATTCTGAACCAAGCAATTTAGACACGGGCAATTCCTATACACAGGACTATTTGGATTTACATAATCTTCATAATCATCAAAGCTCAAACAACAACAAACAGAACCCATTATTCCAACAAGCTTCTGATTTCTCCCACTCTTCAACTGATCAATGAAAACTAGATGGTGCTACATGCATGTTTTGAGAAAAATAGTCTCCAACAGCACCACACCAACTATGTTTTCAGAAGTTTCACTGCATTGATAAAGCAGTACCATCCCTCATTTGTAATATGGATCAAAGCACTGTTGCTCTTGCTCACCTGCAAAATAAATCAAAATAGCATTACAGAAAAACAACAACATCATTATTGAAAAGCATGATAAAGTTGTGGAATATACCATTCATACAATTATTTGACAAATTAAAACAACTATGCTCGAATTCAAGATAAGAAATTCCTCTATATATTTAATGCACAAAAATGTGTATCTGTGTATTCATAAACTTTGGTGCCACATAAACATAAGTATTTTATAATTAAATTAATATCACTTGTTTATTAGCTTGGTTGCCACATATCTGAGCAATGCACCAAATGTTCATTATTCAAACCACCGTGTACAGATTTTAGAAGGATATAAAATCAGAACTATGACACAAGATCAGTACAAAACACATGATATGAATACCATATCACATAAAATAACTAATATAAAATGGATTTAATCCATATACATTGTCACCGTAAAGATTTTTTACACCGTCAATAAATCATAATTGTCAAATCATTATCAACGTTTGAGTTTTTATCCGTACACACAATTAGTTGTGATTTGATGACAATATAAAACTTCACACTTAAATTTTTCTAAAACTTTTTACACTGAAAGTGTATCAAAAATTAAACTATTACTATAAAATTAAAAAATTAATATGAAAATTAGATTTAATTATTCAAAGGGTATAGTTTTTTTAATCTTTTTAACATACACCGACAGTGTCATGTGCTCAGTCTATAAACTCCAAATTTTAGAAAATTTGATTCTTTTCTTTACATAAAAGCTATGTCATTGTAACAACCAACATCATCACAGTACAAAGCTTCAAAATATTACATAAATTACAAAATAAAAATAATCAATATAAAATCATATCAGAAACACACTTGAATTAGCAAAAACAAAGTGACCCATTTCCGATTATCATATCAATCAGCAATTAAAAGGGTCAAAATGAAATTTTGAAGCTGAAAATTCATGTGGGTATGGTGAGAAAAATATAAAAATTAAATTTTTAATTAAAAAAAAAAGTGTGAGATAGAGAAAGATTGAAGAGATGAACCTGGGAGTGAGAAATTGAGGAGAGTAGATAGATGATTGGAGAATGAAACTGCAAAGGAAAAGGAGTTGAAAAAATTGGATTTTTGCGGCGATTATTGCTATGAAACTGCGAAATTGAAGCTATCTCATGTTCTTCTCTTTCTTTCCCTTTTGCTTTGGTTTGGTGGGTGAAGTGGAGTGTTTTTTATTTTATTTTATTGATTTTTTAATTGGATTTTTCTATCATGTGCAAATTTTCACAAGAAGTTTAAGGTAGTAACTTTGACTTGGAACTTGTATTTTTTATATTAAATATGTAACTTTTAATCAATAATTTTTGGTTTTCAATGAAAAGATACTACTTTTAGTTACCTTAACATGTGCAATATTGCACATGTTAGACAAACCTTTTTTAATTTTACAAATGCTAACTTGTATCCTCAAAGCACATATTAAATAACTCATTAGATAACAAAAGTCGTGTAGTTAATTTTTTAAAATTTAAAATATTGTGTTTCCCAATGCAAAGTTGCTTTTTTTTGGATTTCTTTGTGCCCTTAGACCATGCCCAATGGTTTTTTCTTTCAACGCCATTCAACACCCACTTTTTCAATTCCCAACACTCCACATCATTTTCTCTCTCTTATTCAACACTCATTCAACTTTTACCCTCTCCAATGGTTTTTCATTCAACACTCTACCCCACCACTTTTTATTTCTTTTATTCTTATTTAATTTTTGTTTTTATAATTACATAAAATTATCGATTATAATTAAATTAAAATAATACAATTAACTATTTATTTTTTAGTTTTTTTGGAAAAATAAAATTTTGTAAAATAATTTTTTTTTATTTTCTTAACTTAAAATGCAATACAACAAACTAAGCACGCGGCACACAAATAACTTAAAATGCAATACAACAAACTAAACATACAATACACAAGTAATTTATTTAGTACGATACAAATCATCTTCAATCACAATACATTCCAAACTTTGTCCATATGTGTTTCACTAATCTACTTGCAATTCGTGATGAACATATGGATCACGCAACTCGGATCTAGCACGCACATGATTTGCAAAAGCTGGTAACACCTCAGTCGAGTATGGTTGCAGTGTACTGGATCCACTTCCCCCAGGTTGCTCAAAATCGGTCCAACGTTGAGCATATGTATCTCGTTCATCCTCAACAATCATATTATGTAACATGATGCATGACCTCATGATGATACCCAAATCGGCTATGTCCCACAAGCGAGCTGGTTCACAGATGATTTTAAATCGAGCTTGAAGCACTCCAAAAGCACGTTCGATGTCCTTCCGACATCCCTCCTGATGTTTTGCAAATAACTTATCGGGTTCACTTTGAGGAAGTCTAATTGATTTGAC
>Ga0228710_1003206_pt1 | contig 26090 bp, 14 predicted proteins | sample MedpolnodulmetaG_FD_177995 | JGI IMG/M metagenome (GOLD analysis project Ga0228710, IMG submission 177995) | Root nodule microbial communities from Medicago polymorpha collected in Santa Monica, California, United States - pink nodules | ecosystem: Host-associated > Plants > Roots > Nodule...
CAGTGCTCTAGAAGGTTGTGCATAGGGTACCATGTGAGCTGCTCCCTGTATAGTGGCGAAAGTTAACAAATTTCCATACTCAAAGTTGCCCAACCTCTAACCTACACATAGATATGCAATGCAGTGATGTCAACCACGAATTGCAGAAAATAATGGTTTGTTTAAATTCTACAAAGCTACAATGCTATAGCACTGCTAAATAGCGTAGCTCATAACAATAATGATTTGTTTAAATTCCACTACACAATAGCACCACTATAGCCTTTATTTGACAACAGTGACAAAAACCACTGTTGATTTGGAAAACTGGAGCGAAAAAACTGCATAACCATACTATAGAATACTGAACTTATTTTTTCGAAATGCAGAAAATGGTTAAACTGTCTAAAAAATATAAATACCTGGACTTTGCGGAACCGGGCTCCATATGGGACTGTAATCTTGAACTTCAGGTCATCAGCTAGTTCACGAATGAGTGTTCGAGAACCTAGCAATGGCACAACAGAATCTTGGTCTCCGCTGTCATAATAATTTAACACATGATTAGCTTCTTAGTAATCAGAGGATTTCAAGAGAAATGATTAATAGAGATTTGGAAGCCTGAGAGTGACTAAAACTTGTAAGGAGTCATTCTGATAAAAGATGTAAAATGAATAATAAAGTATAGTTTCTATAGGGACAAATCACCTAATTAATTTATAACTAACTTATTGATATTAACATAATTAGCATTCTGTAACATAGCTTACTATCAATATGTAAAATTAAATAGCCAATTGGTCTCTTTTGTTGAAATTAATTACCTGAAAACCCATACTGGAATATGGTTTTGAACAATCCGTTTGAGAATTGGAAGCATATTAATGTTAGGATTTGTATCACTGTAATTTAAAACACTGCAATAAAGAAAAAGTGCATGTCAGACATCATATCACTAATGAAATGAAGGAAAAAAAAACGACATATCTATTATGATTATAGCAGTCAAGATTTCAAGTAAGTTTAAAAATTTCAATTATCAAAATTTAAGCAAACAAAATCAACATGAAAGGCAATGATTGTTTAGCCGTGGGTTCTAAGTGCAGCAAGGCATAAACACGGAAGCTAAAATGACAAAAAAGAGAATAACAATTGAGAACCAGGAAATGCAACAATTGAGAACCAAGAAAATTTGTAAAATCAAGATTAAGAAGATACTAATGCAGTAAAAAAAAGAAAGTCCATATTGGGATGATTGGCACTTATCTTGCCGGTTTTGAGTTAACTCATGAGAAGCATAACCTTATCAACGACCTCGTGCTTCAAGAGCTAGACAGTACCGCCAACTATCCTTCCACTGGTTTCCAATCTGATAATAGAATAATCATTTTGCTCTTGATCAGCTAAACTTTCATGGAGAAGAATACTATTTGTTAGGTGCCTAATGGAATCAAACCGAATCAAATCACTAAACAATGATAACAGAGCAATTGAGAATTAGAGAATGATAACAAACCATTAGAGAATGGTACCATATCAATTTTCATAATATATGATATTCTAAGAATATATAAAAAGAAATTGGAACTATGAACAAAACTACGTAACAATACCCCCAAACCTCTATCATAACTACTCTCCTTACTACATAATCTATAAACCTCATCAATGTCTAAACAATCATAATCGAAATTCAATCATCTTTATGCGCAAACTTAAACACAATCCAGCATTAACTTTAGTTCCTCCCTAACCCTCCTACTCTTCAAATGTACATCTAGTGTTACAATTTTCCTTCTGAATTGTAATGTGACACTCATATCAATAGACATTTGTTGCCATGGTATACTTGAACATGATAGTATAAGAATTGTCTAGTGCATAATAAATATTGGTGGTTCAATATAATAAATGAAAAGATATGTACACCAAAATTAGTACTAATGGAGATTTGTATGAATAAATATAGACAAAAGTTAGTACTTTCACCAATCATTGTTGGAAATTCTCAACATTATTTCACATAATACAATTAAATTAAAAGTTCACATACACAGATGCAACCTTACCTCTCTTTTTTTCCTTCTTTTATTATTCATCAAACCTATATACATATCTAGAAGGTCATATCCATCTACAAAGAAAAGGCTACTACAACAGATATAAGGAAAACTACTTAGGAGTTTTGAGGTTTATCTTATTCCATGATACCTGCTCAAGTTATAGAATTCCATCAGGTCTATAATTTTCCAATCACATAGCATTACCAAGCTTTTCCATCTTTTTTGATCAGATGCATCAACTTGATTTCTACTTTCTTGTTTTTTCTTCAATTAATTTAGTTAAAGGTTCATTGCCTGTTCACATCTAATTCCTCCATTTTCACAAATCTTCATCGGATTCTTGGTTGACTGTCAGCAAGCGCCTTCCTGCAAGCATACTGAAACCATACAACATTATTAGAATTTGTGTTCAGAATCATATCAAAGGCTGAAAATGAAGTCTTTGAAATTTTGTAGCATAAGAATATTAAGTTCAATACATATTGAAGGACTTAAAAGCGTGCAAAGGATTAGGCCTTGCTACTGATGCATGTTTTTATGGCTCTGATCGTTAAAACAAAAAGCAACCGGTAATGAAATGTCTGAAGCTTCAAAAGTTGAAGTAATGATTATTTTATAACAATTTGATGGTAGAAATTGCATAACCATACTCTAGTTCCAAAATGAAAAATAATTAGTTCTAAAGAATTTAACAATTTGAAGAATACATAGTCACAATGCAAAAAGGAATGCGATTAAAATCACCAATATGTACTTCATCATCATCATCATAATCCTCATACACTAACCTCTTATAAGAACTCAAAATTGACCATTCTCTGCAACCAAAACACACAAATAACAATATACTCAAAAGAATAAAGCAACAAAAAATACAAAACGAAATAAAAAAATGATTTTTGTTTTCTTTAGGTTTTTCCAATTCACTCGATGCTTTGAACTCATCAGAAGAGATTAAAACCCTACAAAAAATTTTAACAATATCATACAAAGACCAATGATTCTTAGGACAATCACGAAGCATAAGTACGAAATCATATAGCTTCTCATCAAATTTATGTGCTCATTTGCATACCTCAACAACTTTCAGAGATAACTTCTCTTGTTAATATCCGGTTTTGGTTTCTACGCAACCATCGAACCCGCTCATATGTCGTAGCTGGAAAAAGAGATGGAGGGTGTGCACTACTTTCAATGTAAGCTGTAAGTGCGAAAATGAGAGAGAAGAGAGAAGAGAAGAGGTTCTGATTTGAGCAAGAAGAAAGTGTTGGATCGGAATCGGAGACAGAGTCGGCGGAGATGAAATGGCGGGAGATGGTGCCGCCATGGTTGATGGTGGTGATACGGCGGAGAAGAACTTCTGCTGCGATGTAAGCGTGTTAATGGGGGGGTAGGGTTTTGAGCTGCGGCGAGTGGGACGTTGCAGGAGAGAGTGGATGTTGAGGGTGTTAGTTAGGGTGAGATAGAGGGAGTTCAGGGAGGATGAGGGAGGCGGTTGGGTTTGAGAGGAAGAGGAAAAGAGGGAGAATAGATACCGATGATGAGGAGGGTGGGTTTGAGAGATTTTTGTTAATGAGGAAAGAGGAGAAAAGGTGGTGGAAGTTGTTTTGCTCTTTTGGTAATTGAACATGGGAGACAAAAATCATCAATACTCCTTGGTATCCAGCAAATTCTATTGTACCTTGAGCAGTGCGCAGGACATTGAAAATAGTTGGAAGGACACTTAAAGAGTTAATAAGGGTTGAGTGTTAGATTTGAAATTCAAATTTCAGCATTAAATGTACATTTCCCGCCCATAATCTAGGATTAGGGTTTTGCATAAGTTGTTTACATTGTAGATTAGGATTAGATAATAAGGATTTTCAACCAATGCAGAAGCTATTATTTTGCACCTAAAGTCAAATTGAGATTTTGAATCAAAATTATGTTTGAATTGAAGTGATTTATATTTGAAAGTAAGTTTAATATAAAACTTATCTGATACAATTTGTTTCTAATGCAAAACCTAATTTTTATTGCCTCTAGTCAAGTCGATGCGTGAGGGTAAACTCAAGTCTATTTATTGTCTTTGAACCCTAAAAACTGAATATATTCAAAGGGATTGAAATGTTTGATATCCACTATAAAGCAAATATTAGTCTCTTATTAGACAAAGTTCTTTATGCTGATTGCAAATGATATTGATAGGTGCTTTCCCAACTGTCTTACTAACGAGCGCTCCCGAAACATTCTTTAATCATTTCAAATTAAGAAATTAATCTTTAGAAAAGTCAAATACTTGAATTTACAATGTATTGAATACATAACTTTTCATAAAATTTACTATTTAAAGTTAACATTTTCCTGTTAAAAAGTCAAAACATAATGAGATTAAGATAGATCTAATCTATCTCTATGGAGCAAAGACAAGATGAAATTAGGTGGGTTGCTCCAGCACTGTGAAACAAAACAAGGCAAACTTTTTCCATTCTTTGCCAATGCAACTATGAATGTGAGTGTATAAGCAATTAAGGCTTCTAGCTATTAGCTTATAATTTTGCAATTCTACTTCTAAGCACCAAGAAACTTGTATATTTTGATTGGTGGCCCTTACAACCAGTTGTGAATCACCTTCTATCCATATGTTCTTCCAGTTCATCTCCTTAGCTGTCTCTATTGCACACATAGCTGCACATAATTCTGCAGTGATGCAATAGTATTGCCAATGTTTTGCACAAAACCTCCAATAGCAGTGATGAAATTGGAACTACTTTGTTTTGAAATTGTTTGCAATTTCTTTCTATCCAAATTCTCCAAATAATGTGTAGAATAGCAGAAGTCATTATCTGTTTCACATAAGGACTCCATCTGCAAGTGCATCCCATAATAGAGCCATGCCAACTAGTAGTTCTATATATCAATGTGTTGATTTATGCCATTGCTTAACCAAGACCAAATTTGAACCATTTCATGTTTCCTCATTCTTCCTGCAAAAACAACATATCTACACAATAATTAATCGTCTTTTTCTGAGGTTTTCATAAGTAGGTAATCTCCTTTGAGCAAGTCTCCATATGATGAAAGATCTTGTTGGAGGGACATAGCTATTCCAAGGTAACTTAGCACTTGAGCCTCTATGATTTCCTGTGCCAGCATTGTTGGATTAATTATTTAATTAATAAATTATGGATTGAAAATAATCAATTATTATAAGTTAATGTCATAATATGAACTATGGTCTATTGTGTTAAGCACGAATTAGTTGATGAATATGCAGTGATTGAGCTATTCTTTCTAAATGGACCGTGATGAGTTGGACCATTTAGTTAAGCCCAATGAGAGGTACTGCCCTTAGCCGTTTAGCTATTTAAACGTCATCCCATCAGACGGTTATTCTATCCTGAACATTTTGCTAGTGAGGGTAGTCATCCCTCTCATCCTTCTGAAAGAGTTATCCTTCATCAACCTAATTCAAGGGTACACAATTTCTTTGTTCATTCTTTATTATTGATATTGATGGTATGCTATAACTTGTATGTAGTGATTCATGGCTAAACACTAAAACTTTTATCAATTGGTATCAAGCCTGATAGATACATGTTATGGCTACACTTTTGCACTCGCATCCTTCGTAATATGCATCGTTTGTAATTGTGCAAATTTCTTTCCAGTCATAATATATGGCTATAATTCTTTTTCCAAATACCATAATTGTTTGTATGGTTTTATGCATAACAGTTGTGTTGTCGTCAGCGACCATATATTATTGTGTACCAAATATGTTTTGTTCCTTGCCATGGTCTAAAACGTTTCAGTGTTAAAGCAAATTATATGCTGCGAAACGGGATCAAAAACCCAGTTTATTTAGATCTGCATTTTTTATGAAATGGATCGATGATTCTTGAAATTTAACGAGTGCTTCTCTTAATTGATCGATTCCGAACAAAACCCAATTAAAATTGAATTTGAGTCTAAATTTTGCTATGAACCCTAATTTTCATTCTGCGATTGGGTCGATAATCCTCAAAATTGATATGTGCATTCTTTTCGTCTCTCAATTAACTAGTAAATATTATATTATTTTAGTACAAAAATAAAATTTCTCTTGTATCTAAAATATTCGGAAGATTTGATTTATTTCATACCCTTAAAATTTGGGATTTAAATTACTTTATGAAATCTCAATATTTTATGTAAATTAATATGAATCGTATATTCTTTTAAATCATATATTCATTAGATTTGAGTCTATAATATCCTATGAGAAAATATTCATGTATGGTAATAACACTTCAGTGAATTATGACCTCAAAAAAAACATTTAAGTGAATTATTGTTTTAAAGCGTTATGATTGTGAAAATTCTTAGACTCAATCTTATATATTCTTGCATCAAATATTTTATATATTATGATGAGATTTGTTGATATTTCTGTCAAGAATAATTTGACTATTCTAGTATATATATTTATTCTTGATTTATGAGTTTAAATTTTTTTGTCAAATCATGAAAAGATCATATATCAATTAAACCGAGAATAATTTATTTCAAATCATATATTCTTAATATTTGAGCCTAAACTGTTTTGAAAAAATTCCTCTCTTATATTAGTAACACTAACTATCTAATCAATTAAAATGTTACTATTGTGGATTTATAGAAGGCTCAATTTTATTAATTTTAATGCCAAATATAATTAATTTAAATTTTATGTTTTTAAATAATCTTGACATTATAAATATTCTAATACAATATATTCTTTAATTCATATTGTCTTAGCATAAAGATCCAAAGTTTACTAATTGATCATTCTTTTGGCGACATATTTAAATTTAGACACTTGTCTCTGATTCTTGTCACAAATTGATTTAAAATGAGTATATTGAGTTGTATATTATATATGTCATTTATATTAAATGAATCTAAAATTGACATATTTCTCTTTAATATACATTACGTTTCTACTATACTCTCTAATCTAGACCCATAATTTACTACTCTAAATTTTGTGACAAACATCATTAACTTTTTAATTATGTGTCTTCTCGCAATTAAGTTTTTTTTATCACAATAATGTTATATAATGAATTAAAATTTGTAAGCTTCTTTGTTGTTTATTAGTTAAATATTATCAAAACAACTTATTAAAAATAGGGGTAATTTTAAAATAAATGTCATCCTTACATTTACATCTGAATTCTTATATAAGTCATACTGATTTATAATTATAGAGTCTCATATATGTTTAGTTATAATGACTTATTCTCTATTCATGATTATTTTGAGATGACTATATTATAAGATATTCTCGTTAAGTCATCAAAAGTCAATGACTCTAAGTATAAGGATGAATGTCACACACTGTGAGGTAAATCGTGATTTAATTATTTTATCCTCTTGTGACTTATCATATATTATTGCACATATGAAAATATTTATTCATTCTTCTCTTTTGTTGTGCAATTATGATATCCTATATGGAAGTGAAATCTTTTTCTAGAATATTCTAAATAAAACTCTACAATTCTTATATATTTTACTATAATACTCCATTTGTATTTATATTCTAATTCTAATTTATAGTGGGAGTATCGAAAGAAGAAAAAATATATTCTAAGAGTTCTATTCTGGATATGATGATGTGCTAGTTTAAAAATATTGTTAAGCATGTCTTTCTATTATTTGAATATGATCAAAGTTGAGTAAATTATGTACAATTGTTTTTTCATGATATTATTGATTTGTATAATTGTAATCTCACCTATCGTGGATACTATTATGCAAATTTTGTTAAATAGATTAACATTATATTGGTGACAGTCATATCCTATCGGTGTGTTGTTATTAATATAATTGCTATTATTCAATGTACCTTAATTTTTATACTTATGTCAAATATAATTAGAGTATCATATCAATATTTAAATTTTTTGAGATATAAGAATTGTACATTGTGATGATATAGTTCTTACTTATTATCCTTAAGATCTCGAATGGGATTACAATAAGTAAGTTACTCTATTAAAAGACATGTAGCAAACTATATAAATTTTGCAATTCAATATTATTCTAATTTTGAATTAAATTTATACTTAAATGTTATTTTTGTATATATATAAATATTTTGGATTGTTATTATCTTGTTATGTGAGTGACGGACATACCCTATCGGTGTGACATTACTTAACATATCATTCTGTGATAGAGAAATAGTTGAATATTTTATTTAAAATATCTTTTAAACTTTTTAATTTAACTACCATTATCTATTCTCTATCAAGTGGGAGAATCGTTGCTATGTATTGTGTAACGTGATGGACATACCCTATCAGTATGACATTACTCAACATAATCATCCTTTGATGGGTAAGAAAAATACCTTATTAGTTTAACTATCATTCTCACCAAGTGGAGAACATATAATTCTTCAACAAGCGAGGAAAATTCTACATGTCAATTAACTATATCTCATAAACAAATATATTTATTTGTTTCATAACTCTAGACATAAAATTATTGTAGAGACTTATATTGAGGATATTAATTTTATTATTTTCTCCTAAATTATTACACACTTCCATATTCTTTTATATTATTGTAAACTTATTTTGTAAAAGCAATATGTCAAAATTCCAAAATTCTTAAACAACTTCATTAAGAAAAAAAAATTGTTTATACCATTATTCTAAATAATTATAAATGGTATATTTGGGATATTTAATTTTATCATTTTCACTATACTTTGACATATTTTATGCTATTGCTATTCTTTAATATTTATGGAAGCTTATGACTATTTTCTCTTATATCCTCAATAATAATAAAATATAAGTCTCATGTATTTCTGTTGCGTGTAACCTAATCTTTTCTCAAATGTGTGTAATTATAACTGTAGCATTTGAGTCTAGAGTGGGTTACTAAAATTGTGAATAGAGTCTCATATCCTATTTTAGAATACTAGAGACTTATCTCACTCATATGATGATAAACCTTTTATATAATCATCATACTCTGTCATATAAAGGTTACTATATTTATAAAATTCCTTGAAATTTTAATTGTGAAAAGGAGATTTTGAGTTATAAAATTCTTAAATGAAAATTTACATTCTCCTTAATTCTAAATGCAGAATATGTGGTTAACTAAGAAACCCAATTCTTGATAATATATGTCATTGATAAAATATGTATTTATGGGGGTTTCATACTATCCTTGAGTTACCACTTGTGTTAATAATTCTGCTATACTAATATGCAAAATATGTGGTTGAGTTCATGAAACTCTGTTAGTTAAAATTATATAACCACTTATGTTAATAATTTTGCACTAGCAATTAAGTATCTCACTGTTGAATATTACATTATTATAATAATTTTATATCAGTGACCACTAATGAGAATCTCACTTACTCTTGTTTATATATATATGTGGGATCAGTAGGAGTGTGTACACAACACTATATATTATGAGCTCAAATGAGAAATCTCACTCTTGTTTATATATATGTGAGATCAAGAGAAATGTGTACACAATATTATTCTCGTCATCGCCGTATACTCTTGTGCACACTATAAAATATGGCATAACTTAAGAGACTTTAAACTTTAGTCTCATTCTATTATATTGAGATATATATTAAAATTCTATCAATCTCAATGAGCATCATAATTGAATGTTTAAGTCAATTTTGTTGAAATATGCACAATAACTTCTTAGCATGCAAATATATATTGTGCTTCTGTTTTATCAACATTCCACATTTTATGAGGTCATAAATAGTAAGTACAATGTATAATATCAATACTCCTATCGAGTATGATATTGTGTTCTTGTGGTACTTATAATTTGAGATAATCATAAATGTTCGTTCATTATTGACATTTTAGTGGCCACATTAATCTACATGTTTTTTTTCCTTCTTTAAACTAAGTGTCTATGTTAATCCATTTTGGAGTTTCTTGAATTTCCTATTTCTTTATGGATTTTCAAAGTCACATTTTTTCTAAAACTTGGATTAATTGAATGTCAAAGAACATTTATCGATTTTGATTAAATGTAATTACACTCTCTTAATAGGCTATCCCTATAAGTAATTATTATTCTTATACCTATATGGATATATGACTTTTGTAAAATTGAAAACTCATTGGCAGAACCACAAACCACAGACTTATATATACGAGTATTGTAACTCATAATGATTTCATTAAGTCTATGATATTTTGGGTTAGTGGGAGTTTGTTATAGCATTTTTAAAATGCTTGAGCCATTCTTTAATGACACATTCTTTTAATTCAAATGTGTCACTATAAACATTTGTTAGAAAAGTGAGTCTTCGATCTGTATGATTTGTTTTTCCCATCGGATTCAATTTTTGCAGCATTAAAGCTTACTTCTCTTTTGAATGATTAGTGCTTTGATCATACATATAATTTTAAAATTTAAATTCTTTATGACATGTGAATTTTTTTATTCTATTAGTAATTGAGTATTGTCATCCAAGTGGGAGATTGTTGGATTAATTATTTAATTAATCAATTATGGATTGACAATAATCAATTATTATAAGTTAATGTCATAATATAAATTATGGTCTATTGTGTTAAGTACGAATTAGTTGATGAATATGTGTGATTGGGCTATTCTTTCTAAATGGACCGTGATGGGTTAGACCATTTAGTTAAGCCCAATGAGAGGTCCTTGCCCTCAGCCGTTTAGCTATTTAAATGTCATCCCATCAGACGGTTATTCTATTCTGAACATTCTAGTGCTAAACGGAATGAGGGTGGTCATCAGGGTAGTCATCCCTCACATCCTTCTGAAAGTTGTCATTCATCAACCTAATTCAAAGGTACACAATTTCTTTATTATTGATGGTATGCTATAACTTATATCTAGTGATTCATGGCTAAACACTAAAACTTCTATCAAGTATTTGATCCCATTTATTCAGAATAAACTTACTTTATAATATATAAGATAAATAGATACTAGATTTTAAACATTGTCTTTTTTGTGTGTAAACTTGTTATCCTTTGAGTGCAACTACAGAGACTAATCACTCGTCAGATAAGACCTCTGTGAGTGCCAAAACATATTTAAAACTGCATTTCTAACGTTAGATTTGAACCTATACTTCTAGTGAAGCTTAAAAGATCATTTGTCATCTCATTCAAATGCTTTTGGTAAACCTGCTCTTTGAAATGATGAATCAGAGAAGTACATTTTCCTTGTATTTCTATCATTGTACCAAACAGTCAAACACTATCATACCCCAAACCCCTATTAATTAATTTCTCACAATAAAATGTTCTGATAATTATTTTCATTGATTTAATTAGCACATTAGAAGAAAAAGAATCCGGTTAACCTGTCGCATTTTAGACCGATCTCCTTGACTGGGTGGATATACAAGGTAATAGCAAAGGTTCTAGCGTATAGACTTAAAAAGGTGGTTGGCACAATTATCTCAGAAAGGCAAATCCTAGATGGCATATTGATAGCGGATATATTCAAAGTGGAAATCAGTGATTGATGTGGTGAGAGTCAGGCAGTCGAGGTTGATTCATAAGAAGTTATCCATCGGAGGTCGTGTGGTTATAATTAAATCGGACTTGTCAGCTATCCCAGTCTATAACTAAACTTGAATCTCTCTTTAAACAATTTCTTTGGGGAGGGGAAGAGCATGATAATAAAATTATTTGGGTCAAATGGGATAAGGTTTGTAGGCCATTAGAAGACGGGGGTTTAGGAACAAGAAATTTGAGGGTATTTAACATTGCTCTTCTTAGCAAAATGGGAGTGGAAAATTAGAGAGGCTAGAGAGGGTTTATGGTATAGAGCTTAGGTCAATAGATATGGGGTTAGGGATGGGGTGATCAAAAATGATGTTAATAAGAGTTCGTTATGGTGGAAAGACATTTGTAATTTAGACTTAAGGGGTGGGGAATTAACATATGAGCATTCTGTAAAGGAGACCTATAAGAAAATCATGTCAAGTTTCAATATTTCGACTGATCCTTCATGGTCGAGGGCTTGACATAAAGCAGTTCCTTTAAAAGTTTCGTGTTTTGCTTGGAGAGTGTTTCAAATAGAGTAGCCACAAAAGATAATCTTTATAAGAGAGGCGTTATTGATCAGGGGTCCATCTGGTGTGTTGGTGAATGTGGAGCCGAAGAATCTGTCACTCATCTCTTTTTTGAGTGCCCGGTGTACGGTGTTTGCAGGTACTTGGTATATGATTAGCAAGTGGTTTGGGACGTTTACAGCATACCAAAATGAAGGTCTGGCAGACTTAGATCAAATTGAAGGACTGATTGGCAGCAGGAGAGTTTTGGCTTAGTAGTCTTAGTGTGATTTGGTTTACGAGTATTTGGAAGGCAAGGAATGACAAACTAAAAAAAGATGTTGTTTTGGAAAATATTATTGAATCAGTTAAGCGGTGCTCGTGGAATTGGTTGAGATTCAAGGAAAATAGCATGAATTATAATATGAATCAATGGTTCGTGAATCCCAGAGCATGTCCTAAGATGCCAAATGTAATAGTTAATCATATCCTTTTTATGTTGTGTTCGAAGGTTAAATTGACATAATAATAGAATTGGTATATGTGGTTGGCTATCTGATTGTGGCCTATCTGAGATGCTTTGGATTGGTAGATCCATATTATTGGAATTATCCTTTTAAATAGTGTACCTTGTTGCTTTTCAATCGGAACTGTCAGGAAGAATCTTCTGGGATGTTGCGGGTTGGAGTTCTTAGTTCTTTGGCGAGCATATTTGTTTGGTTTAGGCAGGGGTGCATCTTGGCATCAGCCTACTTTTGCATATCTGTTTGTTGTTATTGGTGTTTATATCATATCTTTGTTGAGAAGATTAAGCAGATTTTTTTTGATGCACAGGCAGTGTGGAATAGATCAATTGTTGTGTGTTTTTATCAGCCTACTTTAATTTTTTTTTCTCACAACGTATCCATAAATTTAATCATCACAATCAGTTTTTTATGAAACCAAAAAACACTATATTAAAACACCCCAATTAAGCATATGATGTGTCTAAAATGAGAACAAAAAATTACAAGAGTTCAAAAGAAAGTATAAGCAACACAAAGGGGACAGGAGCATGGATGTGCCGCTTTACCCGAGTTGATAAGTGACACACTCCTTTCACCGAATATCCTTTCACATGTTCATACTTCCATATCCATTTACCCGACACATTATCTTGCAAAACAAATTCACCGAGTAAGGAAATACACTCTCCCACCTGTTCTACCTCCCAAGCAAGAAGTTTCTTCCTCCACGCCAGACCATCTACCCCCACCTTATCCTCCACATCTCAGCTACATAAATATTACCATCAACAACTAAATCAATTAAACGCACAACGACACTCCCTCCAACCAAGGATCGTTCAAAATAAAGTAGTCTCATCATTACCCACTGGACACACCGCCCCATTTGCAATCCAACTGTCGTCGTCGGAAACTACTTTATCTCTAACACCGCATAAGTCTTACCACTAACCTTACACATTACTACCCCCTTCGCTAATATGACCCCTTGGCCCCAATTTAGCTACCAACACCTTGTACCACGACCATCCCGAATCAACTTACACCTCTATCACAACTTTCATAACAATGCCAAATTAAATTTCTTAATCCTCTTACACCCAAACCTCCAAACTCCTTATCAGAAAACACTTTACCCCAACGAATCCAATGAATTTAGCGTGCTTCCTCACCCCCCCACAAAAAAGAATTAAAAAGGGATTCAATTAATGAAATTATACCCGATGGTGCCCTGAAAAAGGAAAGAAAGTAATCCATTGATAAGTTTTTACTTTTCCAACTTGACAATCTTTTACGGATACTATCAATCAAAGGATACAAGAAAGAAAGATGACGATGATTAACACCAATAGGAAGGCCAAAGTAAACAAAAGGTATTTGGCCATTTTTGCAATTCAACACCACAATATCTTCCATTAACCATGACTTCGCCACTTTTGCCACTTTGCCACTTTTTCCATCAACGTCCAACATTACCCAAACTCTTCTCCCCCACAACCAACATGTTGTCAACAACATTGTAAATTGGAAATGTGCAAACTAGATTTCGAACCAACACCCTATCCTGTATACAACCCAGCCTTCAGATATGAATTTAGCATCACATTTATCCCTTCAACAGCTAAAAGGAAAAAAAAAGCAATAGTGGATCCCCTTGACTCAGACCATTACCCAGATTAAACTCATTCGTCGAACCGCCGTTAACTAAGACTGTTGTTGCCGACCCAACATACTCCATAATCCAATAACACCATTTTACTAGGAAAACCCATCTTCAACATAACATAATTTAACTAATCCCACCCAACAGAATCGCAGGCCTTCTCGAAATTCATTTTAAATAGAATAAGTTCCTTTGCATCATCCACTATCTCATTAGTAATAACAATATCATCAAGAATATGTCCACCCCTAACAAAAGCTTATTGAGATTCAGAAAATCACACTGTCAATAACTAACTTTAATCTATTCGCTAAATTGCAGTGTATCTGGTTAGAAGCTTTCGAAAGCTTACAAGTTTATTTTCCTGCATAATTTTGCAGGTTGCTCTTTAGGGGGATAATTGTATTAGTAGCTATGGTGGTTATTTTATCGGTGGTCGTCGGACCAGTTCGACTATATGGGAAGGAGATGAGTTTAGTTTTGAGGAATTTGGAGCGGCAACTGTGTTTTTGTTTTCGAGTGCTGATGCATTCAGTGCTTTTCTGTTTCAGCTGCAGGTCTCCTTGCATTTTGTGGGTGTTGGCTACCTTTCATGTTGTTTCCTGCAGGTCTGTGTAAGTTTTTCTGCTTAAGTTGGTTTTCTGGCTGTTTGTGCGGCTGCAGCTGTGCTTTGCTAAGGCTGTTTTGTAGTCTTGCTGCTATTTTGCTTTCCTTCTGGTTTTGTAGTCTTTGCTATTTTATTCAATATCAACATTGACATTAATAAGGGAAAACTTTCGTATTTTATGCAGTCAATATTGAATGCATTTTTTCGAAACAAGGAGTTACAATACTTAAAAATTTTACGGTTTCCCAATGTCATGTAACTTGCAGTTGCAATTAAGGACCTGTTAGCCATAAAGTCCTGAACTATGTCTATATATATGACTGAGCTCAATTACCTGTCCATAATTGTTTGACACACATACAGTTATCCACATAGAAGATGGATTATGGCATCCAGCAGAAGACATCTCAAGCAATTGAGAGTTTTAGTGGTCCGTCTTTACATGTTTTCCAGCCATATTTGCAAATAATGTTATGTACCTTATTTACCTGTTCTTGTTGGTTTAACTATTGTTGTGGTTTTATTGCAGCTATGGTTGACTGGAGCAGGACGGACCAGGATGACAGTTTCCATCAACTAATTTGCTTAAAGTGGCAAACTTTTACTTTATAGTTCAATCCAAAAGTGGTGTGTTACATCACCCACTATTTAAGCGGCCTTGTTGAAAGATTTGCCTTTTTATCTATTGATTTTTTGCGAAAAAAACATATGTCTGTTGAAATGTAAACCATTGACCCACTGTTGTGATTCATGTCCACAGCCTATTACAGTTCTCCCGAGGCTATTAGTGGAGACATTGGGCCCTGAATTGTGGCGTTTTGCTGTTTTGAATGACCTTGTTTTTAATCAAGTTGAGGTTGTCATTGAGCAAAAGAATGGTCGATTGTGTATCACTCATGGATGGCATGAATTGAATAAGCTATATGACTTGAAGTGGGGGGCTGTTGTGATCATTATCTCTGTGCAACCATCAAGGTTCGTGATGCACGTGAGAAATCGATATGGTGAGGAAATTAAATATCCAGTTCACACTCCTCCCCTGTTTCTAAAGTTAAATCGCGCCATTTTTCCAGAAGGGATGGGTTCCGAGTTTGTGATAAAAAAAGCTCATATTCCATACAGACATGACATTGTGAATTTCAAATTTCGTGCAGCAAAATTCTTAAGTGTCGATGATGTTGCATCCGGTGTTCTGGTATGTGTCCTCCTGTTCTGATGTTTAACTTCTTTTTATAATGATTTTTATATGTAACTAATTTATGTTTAATGCGTTTTTCACTTTTCAGACAATGTCGTACAATCAGTTGTTTGAATCGTTTCTTTCAAACAATCAGTTGTGACTGATGATTCCGGTTGTTTGTGGAGGTGCAGCTGTATTCAATGTGTATGTTATGTTTCAGGCCATATACGCTTCATAGAAAAATCAGGTGGCATTGCAAAAACGCTGATTATTCCGGTAGATAGTTTGGTAGCTTGAAAGGAATATTGATTATAGGTATGTTCTTTTAAGATGCATATTCCATCAACCTGCCATTTGACATATTTATTTATATATGATAACAGAAACAAATTGATACTAAAACTGTCTATTATTTTGAATATGAAAACAGGTTAACAGGGAGTTAAGTCAGCTGCTTTGACAAGAATGTTGTTTCAGGACCCACCCTTGAGTTAATTTGCAATTCGAAGTCTATTGGCGCAACATTGTTAATGCGAAGTATTCTACATAATGCAAAAGGGCACATTTTTAACATTTTGAATTGCGTATTGAGTTATTGTATTTTCTAAATATACTTTATTTAAAAGGTGTGTATCCAATACCGTTGCGTCGTGAGTGTTCTTTTATAAAACTCCACATTAACTTAATCATGTTCTGTCATCATATAACTTAATTATGACCTGTGCAGCAGCACAGATAGACGATCTAGTATTAACTAACTCTAGCTAACTTAACATCCCCTCAAACTCATATAATTGGAGAATATACCAATTTGAGGTTGGACAAAATTGTTCTGAACATTTAACAATATTAAAGCACTATGTTTTAAGAGAACAATATTGAAGCACTATTGACGGCTAAAATATTATGAGGAATGCTAGCAACACTCACTTTTGAACACTCTCTTTAGCATTTACTCTTTTATTGGATGGAATCAATGTATGTCACACCACTTTGTGTAGGTTCTATTTCCAATTTGTAGACCCACAAAGATTTAAATCAATAAGAGAGTGAGTATTAGAGAGAGTGTTTAAAAGAGAGGATTGCTAACACTACTCAAATATTATTATCAAGAACGTCCCAAAAACGTTATGCAGCCGAAATCAGAGCACGCTTATTTGCTAGCAAGGCCAGTCCAAATTCTTTAAACTCAAGAAAAACCCTGAATCTTCTTTACTTTAGATATATTTTTGAAAGTCAAATTTTTTAAACATTTTTGTGTCAAGTTTGGTTGGTAGTTAAGTGTAGATTTATATACGTGTAGTTCATGTTGTAAGTTTGATCCCAAATATAGTTATTTTATTTGTTCTATGTAGTTTTTTTTATTTAGATTTCTATTAATATGATATTAGTTGTTGGAAGTATATTAAGACAAATTATGAACAACCAAAATATGTAAAAGTAAGAAACTAATTCATATTTAATCAAGTGGTTAATGAGGTTCACAAAAGTAAGAATTAAACTTTACTTAACTAAGTAATTGAGTTCAAGTGGTTAATGAGGTTCACAAAAGTCGAATCGCTTGAGAGAACCCAAGTTCGATTCCTTAGTGGAACAATTCTTAGTCCGACTATCCTTACCTCATGATTAAACCCTGAATGAGCACAACCTCTCACTCTGAAGCGGAGGATTAACAAAAATAAACAATTCAATTTTACTTTGCTATTTCAAGTCATGTACAATTGATAAATAATGTCTGTATTAAATGTTATTTTCAGCATATATCATTAATTAATTGTTTAGAAATTATTTTGCACTAATGGTTGGAGTTAGACTCTCACAATTGATGAATCAATGTTTCAAACTCTAACGGAGAGCATTACCCATATTTTTTATGTTTCTTTATCAACACACTTAAAATGCCTCAATTTAGAATTTGCTTCAGGTCTACAAATAAATTCGGCTGACCCTGTTTGCTAGGAGCCTAATCCAACACCAAATTCATGTGTGCTTCAATCTTCCCAAAGAATATGGAGACCCAAAATAACATGTCTTTAGTATTCTTGCCAGTAGTGATCCAAAAGCAAACTAATATGCCTTAAGTATTCTTTCTACAGAGACAAAATTCGTGCTTCCCAAATGACGTTTTGCGAGCACAACGAACTAGGCTTGAGAAAATGAAGAACGTTAATGACATAAGATGGAAACACCACAAGATAACAACAAGAAGCAGACCACAGAACCTTGTAGGAATCTGGAAACAGTTAGCAAACCTGACATGTAATGTAGAATTTCCATCGGGATCGAAGGTGAAAACAATTATCTGAAGAGACAATGAGGACTCATTTCTTACAATTATCTTTTCCGCTTAAACATCCATTCCAAGATGGAACAATGAATGGTAGACGAGACCTGGCATAGGGAAGGTGATAGTGATGCTCAAAATTGAAGTAGAATGATTGATTTCGAAGGTTGCATTTAAAGACAAATGAGACACTCTCATGAAGCCATTAGTGATAATCTTCAGCTATGGACGTTAAGTCAAAATCCCGACTTAACATAATTCCAAAATAGGCAAAATCCTAATAAAATAGCATCAAAATTGCTCAAAATCGTGAAATCCACACAAAATCACAAGATTTTAACAAAATTTCTGTTTATTTTTCGGTATGTGTACAGGTTACCCCCTCCTCTACAGCAATGTTCCATATATCTTTTGCATATTCATAAATTGTACGGTCACTACTGAACTTGGACAAGCATGTTGTGTTCAATATTGACATTCTTGTCCATTTCTGCACCCATGTATGATTGTAAATTGTGAATGATAGACACCTACAGAAGTTGATGCAATAACGTCAGTCTTATGTCGTCAATACCACAAAATAGAAAAAAAAAAATTTACACCCCATTCCTACACATTTTTTTGGTGGTGTCCGGGGTTTAAACCCCTAACTCAACATATGTTATGCAATGTCCATACCAACTGAGTTAAACTCACGAAGACCCCGTTTCCACACATTGTCTATATTATTCAATATTCTACAAGTTTTTTTTTATTTACTATGATGTCATTTTAACATCTAAATCATTCATTGGTAGTTTGAATAATTGAATCATCCTTCCTTTAATATGTTAAAGATTAAGTGATAGGTAGTTAGTTCTTGATTGGAAGCCCTTTAGCATTTCTTGGATCTTCTGTGATAAGTGGTTGAATAAATGTCAATTTTTTTTAACTTGGTATTTGACTAACGGGAGGACCCATTTAAAATCAGAGCAAAAATCTACATTCATAAAGTCAATATTTCATTGGATTGATCCCTAATTGCAAGAATCATGATAAATTTTTAAAAAATCAATTATATTGAAGTATGAAGAACTCACAAAATCAAACGTGTAAAATTTGATTTGAAATGTTAAAATGAAATTGATTTATTTATGCTCATCAACTAAAAAACAAAATTTAATTTAGGGTTAATTAAGTTTTTAGTCCCTATAAATATTCACAGTTTTGTTTTTAGTCCCTACAAAATAAAATCACACTTTTTAGTCCCTGTGACATTTTCCTTAAGCATTTTAAGGACCAAAATTGTTGATGGAAATTTTTGACAGGGACTAAAACTGACTAAAAATGCTGATGGAAAATTTTGTAAGGACTAAAAAGTGTGATTTTATTTTGTAGGGACTAAAAACAAAACTGTGAATATTTATAGGGACTAAAAACTTAATTAACCCTTTAATTTATTCAAATTAAATTTTGGTTTTTGAGGGGATTGAAATAGATGTGATTACCACCGTACATAAGGCACAAAGATCTATTGCTAATTTTAATAGTGCTAATACAGTGTTGTTGGAGACGTTAAGTGGAGGTCCAAACTTACCCATGTATGATGTTCACTGGACACCCCTCGATAATGGTTGCTATAAGCTAAATGTTGATGCAGCAGGTCCAATAGAGGGAGGTAAGTGGGGTATTGGTGATGTTGTGAGAGATTATGAAGGTATTGTGGTTGCTGCTAGTTGTTATTCCACAAAAACACAATAAACTACCACAATCCAAAAAACCAACACAGAACTCAAGATCCCTATTTTTTAATATGTACTTTTTACAAATTTTTTTTTTCAAAATCTATGAACCATTGTTAAAAATTTAGAGAAATATGAATATGAAATTTAATGAACACAAATATAATTACCCTAGGATGATGATGACAGGAGTGACTGGTGAAATTGAGTGAGGGAGATCAAACCAGCAAGAGAGCGAGTGAAGTCGACCCAAAATTGAGCAATTTAGCGATGAACAATATTGGCGGCAGTACCGGTGGTGCATGTTAGTGGCGAGAGACCTTTCTGGTCATAGAATGGAAGAGAAGAGAAGATCCGGTGGTGAGAGAGACAGAGGTTGATGTGAGACACTTTTCCGGCGGCCTATGTGAGATCAACGTGGCTGAGTGATGAAGATGGTAAAAGGGTTTGCGTGGAGAGAGCTTAGGCTTTCAATGAGAGAGATAGAGAGAGATATTTTCCATAGAAGAGGGGTAAAGTAAAAGAGGGATGTTTTTCCCTTCAGACATTATTGTCCCTGATGTGAAACATAATTCATCATAATTAAAAACTTGCCACTGTGTTTCTTTTCCCTCCAAGATTTTATATCCAACGATGTGAAAATTGATGCACACTTTCGTGTTTAATTCGATTAGCGTAGTTGCGCAATGGCAAGTGTACTAGTCGTTTTCATCAAGTAATAAAGTTAGTAAGTGGAGTATTGTATCCACAAGGATTGTCCTTTCGTCCGAACAATTATTGTTACTTATTTTTGTAAGTTTGACGGTATAAAAGCAAGTTCTAATTTTTATTTGTTTGCAACAGAGCGAATTTACATGTTTTTGGTTGCAGAAAAGTAAGCAGCAGTTAGGATTCTTTGAATCCCCTCTGTATATTTGTTGTTGGATAATACGTAATCTAAATGTCGTGTTTATTTATCTCTTGGTGACTATAGAAGTTATAAGGCCGTTGGGAGTTTCCTAAATAGGTAGGGCACCACCTGGCTCAATGGGTTTTAGCCACTGGGTACCTAATTAGGTCTTTCCCTCCGATGGCCAACTGCACCTGCTGATCACACGGTGATCCTTACGTGCGGGGTCTTACTAATTCAAAGGTAATTGAGATATAAACTTAAATTGGCTTTCCAGTGTTTCCCAAGCAATGAAGGGCAAGGTTCCCTTAGGTCTGCCTATCTATGAATCTTAGGACACTCATAACACAGTCTCTCTAAGCTTACTTAGTAGTTCTACAAACGGGCAGCCCTAATCTACGTCTACCTTACTAAGGGTTTCAAGAGAATGGTCTTACTAGGTTTTAGCTTTAAGTCGAACAACTAGGTGCTTGTTTCCCTAATTACTAACCAGTTAGTTCCTAGTTTCGGTAATGCACCACATGACTTAATAGGTTCTAGCCACTTGGTACCTACGTCGAAGGTCAACAATTCCTATGGTATTTGTGGCTAATTAATAATTACTTACTTCCTAAACAAAAAGTTAACTGTAAAAGGATATAAATATCAAGATATAAGCATCTAGTTAGTGTAAACAATATTAGGTCCTGTCACAACCTAAGTACCTAATCTAGGAGTGCACCTCTCACAAAAATAAAGACTATAATCTAATAAAATTCTATAGTGGACAAAAGCATAAATAAAATAAATAAACGACAAATCAAATTAAATAAATATCCAACAAAAAAAAAACAGAGGTTCATCTTAGAACTCTAACCTAAAAAGATTTAGTTACACATGGTAACTATAAACAAATTACTAAGGCTAAATTAATCCAATGGTCCCTCAACTAATTTCCAGTTTTCATTTTGGTCCCATAAGTCTTAAAATCATCACTTTGGTCCCTCAACTTTTTCTCCGTTATTCAATTTTGGTCACCTTCGTTAGTTTTTTAATGTCTAAAATTTTTGATTTGATTTTAACAATTTGATTGCATGTCCATTGTATTTAATAGTGAACTGCAACACCTAATTTTTTCACTTTTCATCATCGTGTCCATTCTTTTTCCTTAAATCTTCATCAACCTTTTCCAGAATTTAAAACAAAAAACAAATTAAATTTATAGATCCTAATCCTATATACATACATTAATAATCATATTCATCAAATTTTACATTTTCCCCCTTTCCTTCTAGTGTGATCCACTTCTTCTTCTTCTTCATTCATTATTATTCAATTCATTATCCACTCATCAATAAACTATATCATCATATTTCAATTCAAACACCAGAAACGAAATCAAGAGTGTGAAGTGGACAACGACGAGATTTGAAAAATTTCAATTCAAATGATTAATTTCATTGTTACTGGAAAATTTCGAATAGGTGCAGAAGTTGAAAATCCTAAAGGTGTTCAAGCTAAAGGTGTTCTTTGGAAGCCACCAACGACGGAGGATTCATCTTCGTGAGATCTCAGATTTGTTGTTTTCCGGCTTTCTCGCGGCGCCGCGGAAGGCACAGAAATGGTCGATTGTGGTTGCGAAAGAGTTGAGACAGAGAATGGCGACGAGATTCAGTTAATGGTAGGGTAGGGTGGTGAATGAGATCCGAAGTCGGAGGCACCGAGGAGATCGACGAAAATGGGTGAAGATTATGGATCTGTGAGTTTGAAGAAGGAGATGTAGTTAATGGGAGGATGGTGGGTCTAAGAATAGTGAGGATGCTTTTGATGAATTTTATTTGGTTTAAGAATGGAATCATGTCATGTGATAGTTGTTGTGGTATGTGGATGTTGATTCTAAGGAAGAGGAAGAGGAAGTTGAGATAAATGTAGAAGAACGAGGAGGAACTTAATATTCTGTCAAAAAAAGAGAGAGGAGGAATTTAGCATAAATGAGGATGTTGTTGTTGTTGTTTAATTGATATGATGATGATGTTGTTCTTGAATTGATGATGATGTTGTTGTTTTGATTTGTTGATGTTCTAAGAATCAGTTATGTGTTTTTTTTTTTTTTGGATTTGTCGAAGATTATGTGAAGATGATGACAAAGTTCTATGCAATTTTTTTGCAAGCCCTAGGCGCATGGAATGAATTTTCATGCCCGAGGCGCATTTCAAATTCCCTAGGCGCAATATGTCTCTCTTCCGGTTCCAATCTTCGATTTTCTGTCGTTTTTAGGTCTTTGTCTTTAAATAACTTGCCTCGGTACTTTGGGAACAAAATTCCTCCGACTTATAAGTCTTCTGAGGCCTCTTGAATCTTAATTCTTGTCTCTTGAATCTTCACAATTCTTCGGTTGTTCGTGATTTTCCGATTTGCATGATTTCTTCGTGAATTACTTCAAAACCCCCCTCAAATTGCTATGTTTCGGGAAAACTAGAATTACAGACTCAAATATAGAAAACACCATGGTTAACCTATCCAACCATTTTTCCGTCATGTTTGTTCCTTTTTTAAACACCATGTCATTTCTTACCACACCAACATGAGCTCCACTGCATAGAAATTCAATGAGACTACAATGCCCAAGAGTAAAGGCATCATTTTCTTCATTTGAAATACTCTATAAATCATTTCCAATGAGTCTTTCCAAGTTTATTCCATCTCTTTCTAAGACGGCTTTCACTGCTACGGCCTTTACTAAGTGAAATTCAGATGAGTTTCCGCAACTTTAAATGTTATGAACAAAGAAAGTTGCCCACGCCCTAGCTATAGATTTCATGTAGTTCAAGCTAAACTTTTTGGGTTTCTTCCAAGGGGTTTCTTCGATTCAAAGCTCATCTTTAATTAGTTCTAATTTCCACTCCTCTTTTAAATACCTGATTTCTTCAAGTTCTTTTCTTCTTTTCTCTACACCACAAATTGCGGGGATCGGTGTGCCAAGCATCTCATTGAGTGTGTCTTCATCAAACTTTATCTTGACTCCTCTTACCGTAGTTTCAAAGATGGGGTTACCTTCCGTTTCTTGATAAGCATTTGAAAAGAATTCAACCGCCATAGAGCTATTAGCATCCTTAATCAAACCATTTAATCTCATTCATCCCCTTCTTTCTAATTCCTCTTGCACTCCATCTATATTGCCTACATACAAGGTGAATGCTTTTTCTCCCACAAATCTCTTCTTCAATTCATTAAACCTAGTTTTATGAAGAGGACTCTTAAAAAGCTCAAACTTTGCATTCTTTTTCTTTGCCATTCTTCCAATTCCAATTAGTAACAACTTGCAACAAGGGTTAGTGGTAACAAAAAAAAAGATTTTTTAGAAACAAAAGAAAAAAAAAATAGTGGAATTAAGAGAGTAGAATTGATGATTAGAGAGAAATTCAAGAATAAAAAGGGTTTTGGTTAGGGTGGGAAAGTTATGGTAAAAATAGGTTCGTTTTGTGAAAGCCAAATAAGTTTCAAATGGGGTTAATGAGAAAGATTAGAAAAAGATGTTATGTGGTGAAAGAAAAAAGGTTTAGGTGAGGTTTCAATGATGGATTGAGAAGAGGGTTTATAAGAAAAAGGGTTTATGGTTTTTTGTGAAAAGGGAGAGGAAAATAGATTAAAATGGTTACTTTGAATCACAAGCTTTTAGCCAAAAGTTGTTTTCCAAAGAATGAGGGTTTAGGGTTAGATTGAGAAGAGATTTATAGGCAAAAAAGTGCAAAAAAACAGAAAATATGGGGTTTTATAAAGCTGTGGCCGAAGCCACCTCTTCTCCCAGTCCTCACGTGCCTACACGCGCAGGCGATGGGCCTCACGCACTAGTATATTTTTTATGAAAAAAAATCCATTTTTTTTATAAATATTAGAAAAGATATAAAATAAAAATATAAAGATTTTATATAGAAATATAACGATTTTATATTAATGTTCCTTTAAGATCACTAGCTTGGCCAAAGTTTAGCAAACTATTTTTTTTTACTTCTTTTTTTCTATGATTTCCAATAATTTATTTTCCTAATTTATTTTTCTTAACAAGACTAAAACTACTAATAGTATGATTCCCTTTATATAGTGGTTCATATTATTGGGAACATATTCCCGGTTCTTATCAAGACTACTCTTCTATTGCCTAGTGCTTGCATCAGAGAGATTAGAAATGGGGTTAACATTAACAGTCGTGACTGAGAATGGTCTTATAGCAGGGTAAGGCCTATTATTTGAAGAATGGAGGGTGATATTTTCAGTCACATGTATGCTATTATTAATAGGATGAACAGACTGAAGATGAATAGATTCTTCAGTTTGAGGGATAGCTGGTTCGCTATCATTTAATCCTTTCGTGTTTAATTCGATTAGCGTAGTTGCACAATGGCAAGTGTACCATTCGTTTTCATCAAGTAATAAATGTTGGAACAAAGGGTGTTTCTCAAAATCACCTCTTAAGTTTTGATGATAACAAGGTATTAAAAATTATCAATTGGATATGCTAAACATTTGTTCAAGTGTACATGATCATAATCAAAGTACTATTCATAAAGATTCTGATTGAACAAGTCAAAGAGCAAAGGAATTTTAATTGAAGCTTAGAGCGTCTGGAAGAATGCGTCTGAAGAAATGTGTCTGAGAAGTGCGTCTGAAGAAACGAGTCTGAAGATAGAGCTCCTGAAGACACGTCATCAGAAGCAAGGTCATCAGAAGCAATGGTCATCAGAAGCATCTTGCCAGAAGCTACTTCACCAGAGTTGACAAAGTACAGTGTACGACCACTAACTCTGCAACTTTGTCTCTACATCAAGACAAGAATAACAGTAACATTGCTGCAGACTTTGTTCCTTTTCAAATGGAATGGATTTGAAATTAGTTCTTCATAGGACAATTATCAAATCAGGCAAAGGATCAATGGTGAAGAATCAAAGCTTCAAACAAGACAAGTTGATGTAACGGCTAATTCTCAACGTCTCTCAAATTCTCTATATATAGGGATAAAGACTTGGAGAACATACAACACACATATACAACAAGCAAAAAGGCCAATACTCTGTGCAAAACGTTGTAAACAAAACATCAACAACTTAGAGAATTCTTTCAATTGTTCATATCTTAGAATTCTTAAGTGTCTAGAAAAACAGAGTCTGTTCTGTTTC
>Ga0228710_1003207_pt1 | contig 26076 bp, 14 predicted proteins | sample MedpolnodulmetaG_FD_177995 | JGI IMG/M metagenome (GOLD analysis project Ga0228710, IMG submission 177995) | Root nodule microbial communities from Medicago polymorpha collected in Santa Monica, California, United States - pink nodules | ecosystem: Host-associated > Plants > Roots > Nodule...
AATAAAGAAATGCCTTATTATTTATATATTCACAATATATATTTATATCAATATCATGATACAAAGCCAAACCCAATCAATATAGATTGGCTATTAGGGATTACTTCAACATGAGAGCCTCATGATTTAAATATCACATCAAGCACTTTTATCTACTCGATGTGAGACTCCTAACATTGCCACACCCTATAAGAGCCAACGTCCACAGCGGCTTTCACTTTATCGGCACTGAGTCGATGGTAGCCCTTTCGTTTTTGGCAGCTACACCCACCTATCAGTATTTGGTGGAACACCTTAATCTAGCACATAGGTAGCCCTTTCTGTGGAGTTACAATTGGTGCTTTCATTGAAAGTTGGACCACGGAAAGGGTAAAATATAGGTTGGATTAAGATGCTCCACCAAATACTTATAGGTGAGTGAAGGCGCCAAAAAGGAAAGGGATACTATTGGGTCAGTGTCGATAGAGTGAAAGTCGATGTGGACGTCAGCTTTTAAAGGGCTTGGCAATGTTAGGAGTCCCACATCGAGTAGATAAAAGTGCTCGACGTGGTACTTAATCCATGAGGCTCTTCCACCTAATGGACTAGTCTTTTGGGTTGGCTCTCCTCATGGGCTTAAGTCCTAACATAGATCAACGAAAATTAGAAATGAGTCAGAATTTTTAAGGTAAATGTATTTGTTTCGGTTACAAAGCTAAACAAAACAAGAAGAAAAAAAAAACAAAGCAAAACCATAAAATCACAAGCGCAAAAACTATTCTCTAGATAAAAAAGTTTCAGCTACGTCCATCTTGAGGAGGTTGAGAAGATCTTTCGGTGGGGTATCATGATGGAAGAAATTTTTCTCATATTTTTATCTACTAATTTGATTTCTGAGAATTGTTTCATGAGAAGAAAAGAAAAGAAAAATCAAGGGGAGCCTACGCGATCAGGAAAACGCTCCCAACAGCTCTTTACTTACACTTGATCACCAAGCATCTCTACATCTATAAATACAAGAGGAAATGAAGGATTAATGCAAGAGTTTGAAAAGCAAACATATTCTTACATAAGTGAAATCATGACTACACATAAACTCTTCACAAACAACAAACTTTAAGCTCGCTCGCTGTATCTTTAGATCATAATCATTTGAGTTTGTTCATTAGAAACTCAAACATGAGTTGAGAAACATCTTTGATCCAAAATTATCTCATCATACAAATTGTATTTAGTTCTCAAGTCTATTTGTTACAATAGTTTGAGAAAGAATTATACTAACCTTTCTTATGTCAAGCAAAGAATTGTAAAAGTCTGCTAATGTTGATAATATATAGTGTAAGAGACTGATCCGATGTGATCAAGAAAATATAGTGCTACTCATAAGCTTCTGATAGCAGGATATGATAGTGAACAATCTCACACGAAGTCTGAGGAACTGAAAGTAGCTGCTTTGTGTGAACCAGGATAAATCTCTTGCATGATCTTCTTACCCTTATCCTTTTATTATTTGTTTTTAAAAAAACACTACTCACAAACTATCACTATCATAATTTCAATTAATAACTTATCTAGAATATTTTGGTCCTAATTAAATATAACTACTTAATGTTTCTATTAATCCATAACATTCTGGCCCTTAATTAATCATTAATATTGTTTTATCATTCTGCCACTAAATTAACCATATAACTGATATCCATAACATTCTAGTCTTTAATAAAGCAACTTCTTAATATCTAAGACATTACACACTTAATTTATCAATAATTTTGTTTTATCATTCTACGTCTAAATCAACAATATAACTTTTATCCAAAACATTGGTCACATCATTTTTTACTTTAATCTTTTAATTTAACTTATCTATTTTTTTAATTATTACTTTATAAAATAATATTAATTTATAAAAAATAATAAATAAAAATACACTTGAAATGCTAGCTCATTTGTAAGAGTTTACTCTTATAACTTCATAGTAATGCAAAGTTCAAATTCCCCGCATGGATGATGGAACGTAACGAGAGGTATACTATTAAACTGGTTATAAACTTTCTATGATGGAGTTGGTACACAACGATCGGTTCCATGTTGAAAGAGAGTGACATAGAATCTGGAAGGTGAATTCCCCTTATAAAGCACGTAATTTGTTATGGAGGATTTGCAATGGGTGTGTCCCGACGCGTCTCTGACTACAATCACGGCATGTACAATGTGAGGTGATCTGTCCCTAGTGTGATACAGTTGTTGAGGATGATTAGCATGCTTTTGTGGGTTGTACGGTGGCGCGTGATCAATAAAAATCCCCCCTTTTCATATTTTTTTTAAATTAAAAAGAGACAAAAGTGTTTTAACCAGCTTGTGAAGTTTGGTCTCTATATACAACTATGTTTATCTTATCTTATTAAATAGACGGTTCAAACTAGAAAAAAAATTCACCATTTCCACCCTATCACAATCGCGCGATCAAAACAAAGTAACACAATGCTCTCATTCATCCATTCCCGCGGAAGATTTATTAGTTAATTTGTCGTAATATGAGTTACAAAGCTAGCTAGCAATTAGAAATTTCATGTAGTTAATTAATTGGACTTTTGTTCATTTATCAATCAATCATTCTATACAATGCATTGTATCATAATCCGTCCTATAAATACCTTGCTTGGCAAGCAACCAACAACAAAAACACAAAACCCCTAAATCCTCTAAGCAAGCAAGGTTTTCATATTAATCCATAATTAAATAACAACCATGTCAACTAAATCCTTCACCATATTCATCCTTGCTAATGTGTGTCTATTGATGACAACAACATCAATAGCTCAGTTTGTCATCGACACAAGTGGTGAACCCGTTGAGGATGACGAGGAATACTTCGTCAGGCCAGCTATCACCGGCAATGGAGGACGTTTCACTTTAGTCCCCATAAATGACGCGTGCCTTTTGCATGTAGGTCTTGAGAACGCGGACTCGTCACCTGGTTTGGCTGTGGTATTCTCTCCTTTTGCGCCCCATCATGATGACGATGAGGTGAGGCTTAATAGAGACTTAAGAGTGATATTCCAAGCTTCCACGGCTTGTGGACTGTCAACCGAATGGAAATTGGGTGAGAAAGATGCAACGAGTGGAAGGAGGTTCATTGTCGTTGGAAGAGATAGTGGTACAGTTGGATCAAACTTCTTTAAGATTGTGGAAACTGCAATTAGAAATATCTATAACATCCAATGGTGCCCTACAGAAGTGTGCCCCAATTGTAAGTTTGAATGTGGGACTGTTGGTATTGTTCGTGAGAATGGTAAGATTTTGTTGGCTCTTGATGGCACTCCCCTTCCCGTTGTGTTCCAGAAAGAATAATCTGAAGGATGATGAAACTTTGTTTTTAGTGGTCATGTGCTTATGCACTCTTGTTGTTTTCTTGTTTACCAATAAATATGGGAGCCATGCTTCACTTTAATTACATGTATTTTATCATAGAACAAAGCTTCGAATGGTTATGTGTATTTTAAAAAGAAAATTGTGTATGCTATCTTTACTATAGAAAAGTTGTTCTCACAATAAATAAATTACGGATCATCCTATCTTTATCCCCTCTTTAATTAAAATTTATCAATTGATTTTTAGATTGAAGAAGTGTGATAGAATACCACCTTCTCACTCCTACTTACCCGCTACAAATGGATAGTATTTAGCCTCAAAAGAGAGAAGAAAAGAAGGAGAAGGAGGGAACGGTTTGATAGCAATTATTTTGCAAGTATACCAAATCATTGATAGTATGTAAAGATTGTGGAGAAGCTCTGATACCATCTTAAAAATTGTGGTTGAACTTAAAATAACTCCACAAAATCGGCTTATGAGATGGAGATTACTCCTATTTATAAACACATTATCTGACCATTTTTTATTTAATCCGAGACTCTTTAACAACAATCAAATATTCTTGTACTGATTGTAAAGAACATTCTGAGTAGGGTATATCAAAGTGTCACTAAAAGAGTCAGGAATATGCTGAAATAAATTAAAGTAAAATACTTTTAGGTGTCCAAAATCCAAAAAGGTATGCCAAAATAACCATAATATTTTATAAAAACTCAAAATGTATTAATAAAATATATAGTAATACAATTGAGGAGGCTAGGCTAAAACTCAGTTATAAAGAAACAGCTGCAAATCTATAAACCCATGTGCTAGATCTATACAAAAAGGAAGAATAAAATAGGAAGTGCAAACCACTAAGAAAGCTAGCGAAGGTTTTTGTGATAAAAATAAAGAAGAATGAAAGGATAAAATTATCCTTCATGGTTAGAAAATTGAATTATGACTTAAAATCATGGATTTTGTTTTATTTTTATTTTAATATTTCACTTTATATTTTAAAAATGGTCTTATGCTTAATTTTGATGCAATCTGTCCAAGGTGTAAATATAATTTAACAAAATGGTTCTCATGTTATATTTAAGAATGCAGTTTATCTAATATAAGTTGAGTTTGTCTAACATGTGCAATTTTACACATGTTAAAACAACTAATAAAATGTATAAGTTTCAAAGCAACGTTACTATTTTAAACTTCTTAACATGTGTAAATTTGCACATGATAAGTTTTATGCCTTCAAAAGTTTTTAATGGATCCGTCTTTAGAGCATTCAATTTTCTATAACGAATGATCATCACTACTATAGTATGCCTGCCATATCGAATGCAGGTTTTCTCCTCTACTGAAGTTTCAACGATATACCAACAAGGATTGGGTCTAACTCAAGGGTTTAATTTCTCATATTAGGGAGAACGATTCTGAGTAGAATCGCTCCCACATTTATTAGACTCCGCTCAAGTGTGACTTGAACAGAATTACAGCCAGTGTAACAAAAAGTAAAAAACCTTTTGCAATATGAGATGACCTGCCACCAATCTAAAAGCTCAACATCTCAATTCACATATTGACACAGGGTGCAGTAATGCAGCCATTGGAGATCATGTCGGCAACAGTCACATGGCTGGAGACCATAAAATTGAAATGTATAATTTCAGCTCCTGTGTAATGTTATCAAAACCAATATTAGCACTGAAGTTTACTCAAATGAAGAAGCTTGTTGATGCTCCAATTACACTTTTCCCAGCTGAAAATTTTGTAGACAATACTGTCACTCTTGTTCCATAAGCACTATAGTTTATTTTAACTTAATGAAAAATCTAAATCCTATCTCTAATTTATCCTGTTTTTATGGTTTCAAACTATTCTGAAGTTATTCCACATAGATACACAGATTGCTAGCTTATCCTATAGTTTTGCATTAATTAAGAGTACTATGCTATATTTCAACAATGCAATGTAACTGGAAATTAAAGAGAAAGGTAAAATGGAAAAATATACAGAAAAAAGGACATAACTGAGGAGAATGTAATTGCAGTTACTTTTACCTGCAATAATTTGCTTGGGATTTTCTATCTAAATTACATGCATTGACCCAATTAGTAAGTCGGGACTCTCCGAATAAACCTCAAACAAACTTTGAGTACAATAAATCGAATTTATATAGATTAAAAAACAATCCAAACTTTGATGTTGTAAATATACACAATCAACTTTCTTTATTAACAATTGAATGTCGTGCATATAATTACAAGGATAGTGATCAAAAAGTTAAAAATGAAAACCTAAACCCATCTAAAGTTAATAAGCGTCACTCCCTTCAATTCTGGGCTAGCATAGTAGGTTTCAATCTCATGAACTTCAAGCCTAGGACAAACTGTACTGAATGCCCCTTGAATACCTGTGACTGTGAGTGGCAACAGCTACTGCTGCAGCACCGACTACACCAATATGAGACTGTGCATGCAGCAGATTTGTATCAATAGTTACATGATCATTTAGGTTATTGTTATTGCCTCGCCGACGGTATGGGTTATTGTTCAAATCAGAGGTTGGTGTGGCCTGTAAGTTGGACTGCTGGGTTCTAAAGTGACTCGAGACTGCTTGAGTAGTATTTTGGTAAACCATCCTTGGGTCGATAGAAGAGTATGCGATTCTTGCATCTTCATAGTGTAGAACTGGGCCTACTACTCTCCCTGGCTTAGCTGTGGCAACAAAAGAAAAACTGTTCAGCAATGTCAAATATAGACAGAAAACAGCAATATAAATAACATTGTAGTATCATATTGAACTTCATGTTGCAGAACCACTACATTAATGGATTTGTCTACTCTAAAGCGAACAATTTAGAAGTTACAACTTCCCTTTCTACTTGTAACTTATCTCAGTTGAAACAGTAGTTCCCTGGGAATTAAGAATTATTAATAGAAGTACTACTATTCAGTGTGCAATCTGGTTTACTGTTCCAGATTCTAAGTAAAGTTAGTGACTTCATATTTTGATGAATAAACGTTTGATGTTAAGTGAAGATTAATAACAAATCATGAATATATTGGAATATCAACCAATCCAAGATAAATTACCACTACATCATGTCTATGGATAATAATAGTAAAAGGAAGTTATCATCCATCCTCCAAAGCTACAAGATGCATATACAAATGTCAGAAAAATGCGTAGTCAAGCAGGTAGTTTTCTTCAAAATAAACTCAATTAGTGGGATGAGGCTTCTTGTTGATATGCTGCAAAATGTAATATTGGGATGGCTCTTTCTCCTAATATGCTACACATTTCACAGCTCAATCAAATTATTTTACATTGTGGGGTTTCTTAGAAGATCTAGGATTTGCTTTGTGGTGTTTCTTAGTAGTTTGATCCATCCTCTTCAGATCAGATTAAGAACATCTTACCATCCACTTGTTTTTGGAAGGTAAAAGGAATGTCAGGATCTTTCCAAGGGTCCGTTTGGCAAGACACTTTTTTTGAGCTTATAGCTTATGTCTTATAAGCTCGTATGATTAAAAAAAAACTGTTTGGTAATGTCACTTTCTCATGAGCTTATAGCTTATTTTTATGAGCTTATAGCGTTTTTAGTTAAGCTAATTAATTCAGGTAGCTTATAACTTATCATCTTTCAACTCAATTTTACTCCTGCAATTTTAATTGGAAAAAATTAATATCAATTAAATGTACCATTTTTTATGTCATTTCATATTTATAAGCTACTTCAATCACTAATTTTACCAAACACTACAAATTCAATCAGTTAGCTTATCCGTTATCAGCTATAAGTTAGATCATAAGTCATCTGCTATAAGTTAGCTTATCACCTATCCGCTAGTTTTTACCAAATAGAGCCTAAGTGTACTTTTTTTACATGATTGTGCATATTATAGTTTGAACTCATATACCTGGCACCCGTGGTGGAGGCTGTACACCCCTTATTTGATTTCCAGAATTTTCTGCGGCTGCTCTCAAACCCTTAGATGTATCTTCTACCATTTTCTTGTTCTCACACAAAGCAAAAGTTGACCGGTTACATGGAACAACTGCACTAGAGTGAACAGTGGACCTGCAAAAGAGGAATGATTGTATTAACATACCACGAGAAATATCGAGGTACAAAACTCTGACAAACTCAACATGTAATCAAAACTTCAATAACCAGCAACTTAAATACATCAAGGGGAAAGGTTACCATGTTTGGTTCTTATTGATCCTACCTTGGAAGGGAGACGTGCTTTCTTTCAGGAGCAAGCACTGGCCCACTTTTTCCATCATTTTCCTCAAGATAAGCAAATTGCTTCCTCAATTGATCAATTGCACTGCAAGGGGCATAAATGCATAAATAATATGCATTGCACATAAACATTCATTACACATGCATCAATAACAACATCAGCGGAAAGAGCAATCGGGATAGAGTATAATCAATAGAAGTGTATATTGACCTAGGATAGAGGAAATTGGCGCCTTCAGTTCCATTCATGTAATCTTTGAGCAGTTGAGGATGATATTCTAGTATTTCCCGATATACTAATTGTCTAACATCATCCTTTGTTAACCGTCTCCTCTCAAACTCAAATTCCAATTTTGAGATTGGCTTACACGAAGGCTCTCTCTCAACTTTTGCCAAGCCCTTGAAGTAAGGATCAGCCAGTGCCTGCCAACAGAACATGCAGAATGGATTCTATCGGGTATATAGTGAACAAAAAGACAACTTTTCATGATGGTTCTTGAAATACCCTCAAATAGATACTCCATTTGGAATTAATTAAAAGCAAAAAACAGGTCATATTTGGTGCAATCAAATATTAGCAAAAACCAACTTATTGACCTTATTTAATGTTATTATTCTAAAAATATCCTTTAGTTAATGTTATCATGGAACATGTTCCCAAAGAAAAGTAAATGAAGAGAGAGGGTGGTTTGTAGAATAAAATTATATTTTTTATTACATTGAAAAAAATTAAATGATGTTTTCTAGCACTCTTAATAAGCATGCAGTTTGCTATATTTTCTTATATATGATTCCAGAGGGAGTATTTCCTAGATGGGTCTAGAGGTAACACGTTACACTATAGATGAACATATACCTCTTCTGCAGTTGGCCGATTCTTTGGATCAAATGCTAGAAGCCTTTGCAAAAGGCGAAGTGCCAATGGATCAGCATCTGGAAATTTCTGTTCAAATGGCACAGGAAGTTTCTTCCGCATTCCCATCAAGTACTTCCTAGCATTATCATTTCTAACCTGCAAAATTTACAAAGGAAGTGTCAAATACTAGTTATATAGAAACTTAGTTTCATGAAAGAAGACATTACGAACTATCTACAAATTAAATCCAATGAAATAGATAAATAAGGTAAGAGAAGTTCATACTCCTGCAATAGTTTCAAGTGATGGTGTCCCAAGAAGGTCGGTAATCAAATCTAACTGATGCACGACACTTTTACCAGGAAACAGTGGCTTTCCCAATAGCACCTCAGCAAAAATGCATCCAATGCTCCATAAATCAATTGCTGGTGTGTACTGCAAACAGCATGCCAACAATATCAGAAATTTAAAAGAAAATTACACATCCAACCATACCATTCAAAGGGAGACAGACGAATAAACCAGTACATTTATCTGTAGAACAGATAATTCAATATCCGGGAGAAATCAATAGTCTTACTCTAATAGAGCACACAGAAGACATGTGATACAAGAAATAAATGCAACAGCAAGGCATATTTCCACCATTGAACGTTCAACATACTATGATTGCCTGTAAGGATAGAATATATACGATTTATGATTTCTTGTTCAAATATAGTTTCCTATGTGTTTCTCCCTGCAGGTGTCAGATTATTTTTACTCAACTTTTTACTAAATGCCTACTTGATTGGGTAAAAATATACAATATTTTTATATCGCATAACTCAGCATCAAACATGGCCATGTCACTCTCAACTCCACAGCTCCAACTTAAAACCACAATACCATTTTAGAATCTCTCTTTTAAATAAAATTTATGTTTATAACCATCAACTAATGTATGTCAAAGATTGGCATGACTGGAAGGGTGGAACCAAGTAGAATAAAACAGAAAACATGGTTCCATTCCATCAAACATAGAAGTTTGTATTTTTAAGCAGTAGTAAGTCTTTCAGAGTCTCGGAACCAGATGGAAATGACAACATCTAGTTCTCCGAGAGGTACAGTGGACAGGGCAACATAAAATTTAAGAATCCTAGGGATAAAGCACATTAACAAATGAACACTAAAATCATTAGAATCCTAGCAAGACAAAGTAGCCACACAGATTAAACTAGTGTTTGTAGTATTTCATGTCTTGATAACAATATCAATGAAGCTGATTGTTTCTGTGTTATAGTGTTGATGGACCCATACCAAATAGGTCAAGAAAAACAATATTCATATCATGTCATGGAAGAATTAGAGATATACATCTCCTAGCTAGGCTAATACCTTAGAAGCAAATGATCCACAAAGCTCTGGGGCTCTATACCATCTTGTAGCAACATAATCCTGCAAGAAGCGCCAAAATAAAGAGATGATAAACCTTCTTGCAACTGATTGCATAACCATTAAAACAGTCGTACTCTTGCAATTGTAAATGAAACTACATACCGTCCAAAATATTGATGTTGGGGCATCATTAAATGCAACTCTTGCAAGTCCAAAATCGCAAACTTTGAGTTTACAGTTTGCATTTGCCAATATATTCTTGGGTTTAAGATCTCTGTGGTACACATTAGCTGCAACCGAACATAGAGTTATTTAGAAAGTCGTTTAAAGCCACATTTTACAGCAATAACAAAAATCACAAATAATGCATATCAAGTCCAAAGAATGAAAAGAAAGACGGGATTATACCCGAATGCATATACTTCAATGCACGTAGCATCTGATAAAGAAAAAACTGATGGTGTTCACGGGTCAAGTCATCATTGGCTTTAATGACTTGATGGAGATCAGACTCCATAAGCTCAAAGACCACATAAATATCTTTAAACTCTCTCTTTGACGGCGGCAACATGATCCTCTTAATATCAACAATATCAGGGTGTCTTAAAAGCCTCAGCAACTTAACTTCACGAAGGATTCTAACGGCGTCAGAAATATGCTCAAAGGCATCCTGAATCTTCTTAATTGCAACCTTTTCGCCAGTGTGCGTGTCAATTGCTGCACAAACAACTCCATAGCTACCCTTTCCAATAATCTCAATAATCTTGTATCTGTTAGCTTCCCCATACTCGGTGAAAAACTCTAATTCTTTGGAGTCCTGCAAGTTATTAACTCTAAAATTTCAATGTCTGTACAATTCAGTCAGCTAAGCACAATGTTTCAAGACAAAAACAAATCAAAATCTACTAACCAAAACCTTTCTTTTTTTTGTTTGTAAACAAAGTGGCAAACACCACTAAAACTCACACACACAACTGCGAGTTCCAGGTTCAAAACCGAATAAAGGTATCCAGCCTAACAATTTCGACATTATGAGCCTCACAGACTAACCAAACCTTTATAGAAAGATATAATAGTGGACCAAAATGTTTATTTGAATTTTGACCAGAATGTTTATTTGATGGGAAATGCTAATCAGTGCCCCATGTACCGGCTAAGGAATCAAATATAGTAGTATTTGCATTGAAAGTTGTGTAATCAATGCATTAAAAGCTTAAAAAGTGTCTTTTATGACTTAAAAATTCCTCTTTTGGCTTCCTTAACCGGTGTCCCGGTTAACATGACCCTTATTTGAATTCTAAGGCATAAAAACGAGTAAATAATTATTCTAAACAAATGAATAGCCTTAATAACATGTAAACATTGTAATGATTAAGTTTGATGTATGAGTCAAACATTATCCTTAGCACAAAAAATATAAGTAATCTAAGTTTTTTTACAGTTAAAATAATTATTCTGCCAAATGATAATCATTACACACGTTCACAAAACAGAGCCAAATGATTGATAAAATCTAATAAAAAAATAAGATCAGAAGAAAACAAAAAAAAACGTCAAAACCATTAATTTTGAACGGTTAAATATTAAAAAATTCATCATTTTGTGCCATCCCATGTTCATATTTTCATTATAACGTAACATTTCTTGAATTAGAGAGAGAATAAGACCTTGAGCTGCTGAATTTTCTGCGTCATTGTTCTCCTCTTTTATCAAAAAGCAGAAAAAAGCTTTTTACATTGAAGAGAGAGACCGAAATTAAACGGAGAAGAACCAAAATTTAAGCTTCGAATTGACGGATATCAAAACGAATTCGAAGCTTGGAGATTGGTCCTTCTCCGATGAGGATAATGATGAAACCCTAGAAGAGAGAGAAACCAGAAGCGACGAGAGAGAGATATGAAATGAAATGAAAGAGATTTGTGAACCGAAGAAGGTGACAGAGAATTTTGTCGGATTATTGTTTTGTTTTGTTTTTTTAATAATTTGAAAAGTTGTTTATTTATGTGGCTATGATTTTTTCTTTGTACCTGAAAAATATAATATTAGTTCTTTTAATACCGACACATTTTGATATTTTCTGATATTTCCGTTTCATGCTCAATGGTAGTTGTTGAGTTTGTAGTATTCTCACTCCTTCATTCATTCATTATAAACTCACTTTCTATATTTGTTTTCAAACTTCACATACATTAATGGTTTTATTTACAAAATTATATTGATTAAATTTATTAGAGTAAATTACCCTTCTCTCAATATTTAAATTGCACTATCTTCCTCTGGGTAAAATATACACACTTTTCATTTTGAAAAAATCTTGAATTACATTTATCTTTTTTTTTTTTTGACGGAATTCATCTCCCATATTTTTTAACAAAGCAAAATGGAATTAAACTAAAAATCAGCAAACATTCTCCTTAGCACAAGGTGTGCTAAAAAAAAAGCTTTAAAGTTCAATACAAAAGGATACAATACAAAGTAAAATTAACCAGCACTCAAACAATCAAAATGACGCAATCACAAACCATAAAAGCCTAAAAGCTAAGCTAGCAACTTTGTCTTCACCTACAAAAGAGAAATATGATAAACATTATTTAGGAGGTGAGACACTTTTTCCCATAAGAGTAAAAATATTGTCATTTCTTTCATTCCAAATGACTCAAACAGAAGTAAACAAAATTAAGTGCATAAAAAAGCGCCGCACTTTGGAGCCACCTGTCGAATGAGCAGGGTCGTTCCAATGAAAATGGAGGCCCGACTCTCATAAAAAAGAAAGGCCCCTGATAAAAAAAAGTATTTTTTTAAAAGAAAAAAAACTTTATATTGTTTGTTTTATTTTATTTTTTGAGAGGATAATTATAATGTTTGTTGTTAAACTTTGCTATTTTATATGACAACTATGTGCCCAAAATTACAAGTGCTCTAAAATAATATATAAAAAAAATTATATTGTGTTTTTATTTATAAATATGTAGTTTAATAGGTTGAAGAGTGAACTGAATTAAGGAGATAATAGAGAGTATGGAGAGATAATAGAGAGTACGGAGGATATATGAGTATTTTGGCTGTATTATATGTTGTAAAAAAATAATTAGATGAGGGGGAGTTGAACCATGACATCAAGGCTTCTTACACAATGTCCTGCCACAAGGCCACTTCCGCGCCATTCTTATATTTTTACAGCGCTATTAATATATATGCCTATTTTACATTAATGTTATAAACATGAGAAATATTTCGGGCCCCCAAATTTTGGAGGCCCGACTTAGTAGAGTTGTTTGCACCTTTCAAGGGTCAGCCCTGCAAATGAGCATACTGAACAAAGTGTTCCGTAGTAGAAGGGATCAACCGTTGAGAAACTCAACCAATCACAAACCAGATTTCAAAGAGAGCAAAAAAAAAATACAATTTAGGAACAAATGGTTTGTCATTTCCACCTCACAACACCCACTCACACAAAGCTGGTTTTCATTAGTAATAACACCACGTCTAACCAAGCAAAAACTAAAACCTTCAGAGGAACGTCTTTATGCCAAATCAAATATGAAACTGCGGAAGGACGTTGCGCTTGTGAGCTAGTGTTTTCGTAAGCACCGCAGACAGAGTAAACATCGTCCCGGTCCAACTACCACATCCACTTATCGTTAGTTTCAACTTGCAAATGCACATTAGAAAAAAAAATTGAGCACTCCTCAGCCAACTCCTACTCCCACGCCAACAAACGACACCCACCTTACGAGTATAAATCTATTACACAGCAGAATATCTCTTAGCCACTTGTCCACCCATGATAAAGTACATGCTGCCCCATTACCCATCTTATAAGTCACACCATACCTTGCGACTAACACACGATACCACAACCCACGACTACTCACTGACATCCTCTAACACCATTTATCTAATAGAGCAACATTAAACTCCCTCAAACACCTCACCCCAAACCTCCCTCCTCCTTTCTAAAGTAACTGAATCTCAATTAACCCAAGAAATTTTCCTATGATCCTTGCATCCACCCCAAAAGAAACGACATAAAATAGTAAATAAAGGAAATGATATCCAAAGAAAGGGCTTTGAAGAAGGAAATTGAGAGTTACGTGGCCTTGTTTGGATAGAGAGTTATTAAGGAGAAAATATCATGTTTCATATTTAGTTACGTGGCACCAAATAAAACCGCGAACTTTCCAACAACACGTTTTTATTTATTTTTATTTTATTTATGATGAAACCCCTCGTTTAAGAATCGGATTTGGAGAATGGCATCTCATAGTTTGAGCCTATCAGCTGCTGCACAAATTCTTCCCAATACCCAAATTCTGAAATTTGATTCTAAACTTTTGTTGTGGCCATCACGTTTGCATACTAAACCCACAACAAAACTTTCTTCTTCAATTCGGGTAATGGGCTCTTCAGCTTCTTCTAACTCCAACAACCCAAACACCACAGAAATTCAATCAGGTATTCATTATTTTATTGGGTTTTCCTCACTTTCTTTTTTCTTTGCTGAAATCAATTTATTTCCATGTCAAAAGTATATAGTTTTGCTCATAGACTATTTTAACATAAGATTCCAACATAACTTAAGACTTAATATTTTGATAGAAACAAACTGGTATCTATATTGGTAAGTTTAGAAAGAAAAAATAAATTGTGGGTCGAACAATTCTTGGTCAGATTATACTTACTTAACAGTCTAACCGGAGAGTAAGTATAGTCTGAGAGTCATTCCCTTGGGAACCGGAGAGTTAATACTTAACACCCGAAAAATATTATTAGGAGGGGGCCATTAATAACTCTGCTTGTAGGTGTATGGGGGGTTGTGATGTTGATGAAGGTTTTGATCACATGTTTTTTGAATGACCATTGTTTTCAAGGTTGTGCGAGGGGGTAGTGGGTTGCTTGGGTATGACTACTGCTCTTACAAATTTAGAAATTGATTATTTAATTTGCTGGCTTTGTGGAGTGGAGGAAGAGTAATTGAACAAAATTGTACAAGAAAATGGCGAGGGAAGTGTTGAATTTATATTCTCTTAAGTTTAATAGCTGAAGTGAAAATGAAAATAGGAGAAATTGGAATTAAACAAACAGCCCTTAATGTTGTGTCTGAAGAGTTCGAGTAAGAAGGTTTTGCCGTGTAGTGTGTATTCGCAGGGTGGGCAGCAGGAAAGATGACGACACTTTGCAGCAGATGGCGTTGATGTTTCTCTCGAAAACAATGATATCCCAAATCTGCTGCAGAAGTGTGGGAAGCTATCCCAAACTATGGCTTCGCATTAGATGGTGAAGGGGCTTAATTGGAGTGGTAAATTGTTTTGGCGGATGGTTTTGGAGAGTTGCTAAGCTTAAGTCATCATCTGGACCTATGCTGATTAGTGCACCTCTTATAGGCTTGATGTTGAGCACGTAGCTTAACCATCATGAACCTGAAAAGTTGTGTGTTGGTTATAAGGCTGGTGGACATAGATATAGCTAAATTTTATGTAAAAGTGTGTTCCCGTCGTAAGACTGGAGTGGAGTTAATAGGTGTGGGGTGTGATGTAATGCTTGCTGTTGAAAATTGAATGGGGAGTAGAAGTATTGAAACCGACATACATGTAACGTTTAGAGGGGTGGTGCTAGTTTTTATTTTAGACGTCTTTATGCTATTTTCAGTGATGGTAGTAGCAAGGTGTATGACATGTTTGTAGTCCTTAGCATCTCTTGTGCTTGGTCTAGTGTATTGTCAATCACTTACTTTTTGTGTGTATTATTGAAATGTGCGTAAATTGTAGAAATAAAAGTAATAAAGAGATAGATATATATGCTTTGGTCCTCCAATCCAACAACTTCTTTATGTGCTTTGCAGGATCTAGTCCTGTTGATTATAAATCTTTAAGTGATGCAGAATGGAAGAAGCAGCTAACCGATGAACAATTTTATGTTACTCGGAAAAAGGGAACTGAGAGAGCTTTCACTGGGTGAGTTTAAGATTAGGCTTACTAGTCATGCATGTCATTTTCAATTTCTTTTTCAAGATTCATTCAATGCTATGTAGCAGCAACATTTCTTTGAGTGTCTAACACATGTTGTCTGACACTCATACGACACAGACACATACTTTCAATTGTTTTTATTTTCTCAAATTATTATGGAACTCTTGGTGTAATGTCCGTTGTCTGTGTTGGTGCCAAAGTCGTGTTACCATAGCCTTTTGACTTGCTTGTTACTCTCAGCTACTAACTTTCCTTGATTTTTATGCCTATTTAATTGAAATTTATCGATTATGTTAATTCAGTTCGCCAAATTTATTTTGCATTAAAGGACATGGTGCTGCATAGCTGGTTAAAGAATTTTATGCGCTTGTTGAAAACATATCATTTAGTTGATGCCACATTTAAAAGATGGAAGTTTGAATGCACCTCATTGATTGCAGTTTTGTTCACAAATGTAGCATACTCAGTAAAGTAGCTACTTCTGATTTATGACAGTTTTCTAGTTCTCACCATTGGCCAATGGACATTACACAGATTGCTTATATCATATTATTACATAATTAGTTGAAGATGTCACGTTCAAAAGTTGTTCATTGTATTTCGCTTGTGGTTAATACCTGAAATGAAAGATACAAGGATTTCAGTAGCATAAAGTATTGTATAAAAGTCTTGTGATGTTCTGAATGTTTCACATTATTGAAATGAAACCCAAGTTCTATATTTAAAAGAGGAAAGGTCTTGAAAAAAGTTTATAAAGAGAGGCACCTGTAGCCTTTCAAGTCGGTTTTGTAAGGACGAGTTAGACCCAATATAAAAAACTTGGTACACAATGCTGAGTCAGTTTTGTGTGCACTTGGCTTTAATACATGGTGTCCATATATGATTCAGGTACTCTAAAATTTACCATATCTTTTGCCTAAAGTATACTTTTGTACCATGTTGGTACTCTAAAGTGATATATTATAGTGATATTGTGGTATGATTTTGCTGGTTAGATTCTGTGATAGCATTTCAATAATTCTGTGCTACTATTCGTTGTATTTAACCTTTTTTTAATCCATTTTAGGGAGTACTGGAATACCAAAACTGAAGGGACATACCATTGCATATGTTGTGACACACCCTTATTTGAGTAAGTACTTTATGTATGCATGTATGTATGATACACCTATTCGCTTGTACTTTGTTTGAGTAAGTACCTGATATTGTGGTATTTATTTAACCAAATATATATGGCCCGAATCATCTTGAACTTATTAACTTCTCTTGTGTTTTCTAGATCATCTACCAAGTTTAATAGTGGAACTGGTTGGCCATCTTATTACCAGCCAATTGGTAAAAATGTGAAATCAAAGCTAGATTTGTCAATTATATTCATGCCTCGCCAAGAAGTTCTTTGTGCTGTTTGTGATGCTCATCTTGGACACATTTTTGATGATGGCCCTCCACCTACAGGAAAGCGTTACTGTATCAACAGGTAAATAATCACTTGTTGAATTGTGTTTCTTTTGCACCTGTATAATCTCACATTTGTCTAGAAGTTTAAGTTTGTTGTGGAATTTCTGCAGTGCTTCCCTTAAACTCAAACCAAGGAAGTAAGATGGTCATATATTTGTCACTCAAATGCAGATGGTTTAATATTCAAATGGTAACTGAAAAATTTGTAAATGGATCAGTACATTGTATACTTTTTTCTGTTTTTCTTTACTTGAAGAACGAAACTGTCCCATGCTGATAGTGTATCCAAATTTTTATAAAATGTGAAAACTTGTTGATTACCGTACAATACCCTATATAATGAAGTTTTAAGTATTTGTGCAGCATTACGAACTTACCATTGGTTGTTTCCCAACATTGATTAAGCTTTTGAAGTAGCCGATTTAATATAAGTTTGTAAGTTGTTTTTGATAATACTCATTTTAGTTATATTCTAGTTTTCTATTCTTAAAAACCAAAAGAGGAGAAATAACATGAATCTAACCATGGATATTGAAAGGGTCTTTCAGTATATGCCATGGTGAACATTTGTCAAACGAAGTTTAAAATGATTTGGATTTGTAAAGTTTATTAATTTGGAACTTAACTTAATTGAATTAGTTTATGTTTGATGTAAAGTTCAGTGTAAACATTGTCAAAGTAATGCAAAGCTAATTGGATTATCTCTTCAGATCAAACCAAGTTTTGGAGGAAAAGTAAATTTTTACATGTTAGAGAACATATACCCTTTCAAGTTCCCATTTTTCAATTTCTTCAACCCCTCATCCTTCTTTCTTTATCACCAAAACTCTTTAAAATCTTGGTTGGGCCTAACACAACCCACAAAACCAGCTTGTGAGGTGAGGATTGCTCCCACTTATAAACACATTGTCAGACCATGTCCTGTCCGATGTGGGACTCTTAACACACACCCTCACGACCAACACTATTGGGCTTGGTTTGTGGACATAAATGGTGGGTGGCCCGATAGCGGAAACCTGATAGCAGATGACCCAATGGATCTTGGAGAGGCTCTGATACCATCTTAGAAATCGTGGTTGGGTTTAACACAACCCACAAAACCGGCTTGTGAGGTGAGGATTGCCCCCACTTATAAACACATTGTCAGACCATGTCCTGTCCGATGTGAGACTCTTAACAAAAACAATGTCATCTCCTCCCTTTGCCTTTTTACTTGATGTTCTCTCGCTACAGTCTCGTGTGATCAACTTTTTTACAATTCATTATCCGATTCGGTTATGGTGCTGAGGCTATAGATAGCAGAAATACTTGCTTGATTACCATTGTTTCACTTATGAGTCTACTTGTTACATTGATTATCTTGACAATGATGGAGGTGTTTGGATGGAGGGTTTGATGTGCCTCATGACCGATTGATGCACAACATTGAGGTTTGTTAGGGAGGCACTGTCGTAGTTTGGGACGGTGACACTGTTGAAGATGTCACTAATGGCGAAGACTTGAAGGTTTTGCAGGTTCACATTGCAAATCTTCTTGTGGAAGGGTTTAACCTCCTCCATGTGATGGTCATGACAGAGCCTCACAATGATGTCAAAAGAGTTGTTAATGTTATCTTAACATTATTGTTATTTATTTCTAAAGTTATAATGTTAATTTATTAAAAGTTGATATTTGATATTTGATTGATTTGGTTTGGTTTGACACCTACTTTGGTAATCCATCCTGCTGATGTCCCCTTACATTTTGCTGGAATGACGGTCTGCAAAAACCAAGAATCACATCTCTGATGTTGTTGTCCACGATGTGGTACCATGACGCTTGTTCCAAATTGTTGAAAGGGTTCAACCATGTTATTAATTAAATCCATTGCACCATAGAGCTTGGCAGCATCAATCACACCTTTGTTAAATGATGTTTACTCTTTGTCATTTGTGCAAGTTTTGGTTTGCCTCTTGTAAAAAAAGAAGTTTAGAGTCTAACCTTGTAATTTAAAGATTATTTAGTTTTGGACTTTCAAGACATCAAATTTCAAAATTTAAAGTATTTTTACTCATTGTAATTCGAGCGAATTTTGGTTTATCCCATGCATAATCTATTGTGTACAGTCAGAATTCACAAATTACAATCCAGAGTTTTCTTTATACCTTAGATAAACCAGAACTTACCAAAATAGTAGGGGGTAAACACCATTCAACCCATCATACCATGCTATTAAATGATTAATGTTTTACTCATAATTCTTGATGAATTATATTTTAAGAAAATTCCATCTTTGTGATTGACAGTACAAGTGAGAAAATGGCTCGATAAAAATTTGATCATGCAAAGGAGTTAAAGAAAGAAAAAAACTAACCTAAGTTTTTTTTGGGTAGAATGACAATGGAAAAAAGAAAAGAAAAAAGAAAGGGTTAAATAAGTTTTTCGTCCTTATAAATATAGGGAATTTTGATTTTATTCCTTAAAAAATTAAACTGAATGTTTTCATCCTCACAAATTTTTTTATTTTGTTTTTTGTCCTTAATGGCCATTTTATGTTCATATAAATGGCAAAATTATAACTCTTTTATGTTCAAATTGTATCCATGTTATGTGCGTTTATTATATTCGACATTTATATATTCATATTATGTACAAAAAAATGTCAAAAACATGTTAAAATTATATCCATTAAGGACCAAACAACAAAATAAAAAATTTTGTGAAGATGAAAACATTTAGTTTAATTTTATAGAGACTAAAATCAAAATTCGGTATATTTATAGGGACGAAAAACTTATTTAACCCAAAAAAAAATGTTGTTTTTCGGTAGAATGACAAAAGGAAAAAAGAAAAGAAAGGAAAGAGTACAAGGCCTCTCTTTCTCCGTGGTGCTCCCCTATGTTGCATTTTATTCCTAAGATGGAGTTTGCTTTTGTCAGTTCCTTCATAGTACTGGGAAGAATGTCAAGGCCTACTGGACTTGGTTTGAGAAGATGAAAAACAAAATTTGTTAACAAACAACTCTTACATGATGTTGGGTATTTGTATTGGCATCATCATTGCTAAAACAAATATCCTTGTATGTGTTGTTGGAACCAATGTTCCAACATGTGTTTAGGCATCTCTGTAAGATGTTGGACACGATGTTCCAACATCATGACACGGTTCAGTGTGCCTGGGTTCATGCCTATTTGTACGCGCGCCCTTTATTGTTTAAAGAAACAATATTTCCTTATCTTATTGATCAAGCAACGCTGCACATCTTTACAAAATCAGCTGTGGAATATTCCTAAAGTAGTATTTATATTTTAGGAAATATTTGTTATTGATTTGGACGATCCTAAAGATGTTCTGACATTTTAGGACTTTCCATATTTGTTTCTGATTTCTGTTTTGCAGATTAGTTAAACCGATCTGCTTTGTTTTGAAGCCCAACTAAGTATTTGGCCCAAACTGCTTCAGTATATAAACAAGACTCCAAGACCTAATTGATCATTCAAGCCGTCATTCTAAAAAGTTTAGATTTTTAGGGTTTTGAGTCTAATTGTGCTCTACTCTTGTATCATGTTGATGCAAGTTTAGAACCTATATTGTGAGCCTTTCTTGTATCGTTTGTGATACATGTTTAGGACTGTGTGTTCAGTTTGATACTCCTATGTACTACACCGAAGTTGTGAAACAAGGTGCTAGTTGTTTGTTTGAAGGTAACTTCATCTTTGTGTTTATTGTTTGAGGTCTGATAGGTCACAAGGGCTGTGACTGACCATAGGATAGTGAGACGGGATCTCAGATCTAGGAGTTCCTAGGTTGAAGTCTATACGGGTAGGTCCTAGGTCTTTAGTGTAAATGGGGAGTTTGCTGAGAGCAATAGAATAAGGACTACACTAGTGGATTTCCTTCCTGACTTGGTAGCCCCCAGAGTAGGTGTGTTTGTCACCGAACTGGGTCAACAAACTCACTTTGTTCTTTACTTTCTCGTCGTTTATTTCCTTGTTTTTATTTCTGTTTATTACGTGATGTTGGAACATTGAACGAAACATTATAAACGTTGAAACATCGTATAGAACATTTTAAAACAAGTGCGCCAGAATCTCAATTGGCATCAGAGCAGACACCCTGCCTGTTTTAGGGTGAGCTCCAGGGAAGTTTCATTCTAGCACTATGGACAAGGAAGGTGGATTTGTAAACAGACATCCTCTGTTGGATGGTTCAAACTATGATTACTGGAAATCACTCATGAGAGCTTTTCTCAAATCCATTGACAGTAACACCTGGAAGGCAGTTCTGAAAGGTTGGGAACATCCTGTGGCCCTTGATGCAGATGAAAACAGGACAGCTGTCTTGAAACCAGAAGAAGAGAGGACCACTGCTGAAGATGAACCGGCTCTTGAAAATTCCAAAGCATTGAATGCTTTATTCAATGAGGTAGACAAGAATATGTTCAGGTCGATCAAGCAATGCACTGTAGCTAAGGATGCGTGGGAGATTCTCAAAACAGCACATGAAGGCACAACTAAGGTAAAAAGTGCAAAACTTCAACTTCTTACTACTAAATTTGAAAATTTGAGAATGCTGGAGGATGAAAGCATACAGGACTATCACCTGAATATTCTCGACATTGCCAATGCTTTTGACTCACTTGGAGAAAAAATCTCTGATGAAAAGTTTGTGAGAAAAATTTTAAGATCTCTACCCAAGAGGTTTGACATGAAGGTAAGTGCCATTGAGGAAGCTCATGATATCTCTGGTATGAAAGTTGATGAACTTGTTGGCTCACTTCAAAATTTTGAACTGGTTGTTGAGAACAGAACTGAGAAGAAAGACAAAAGTGTTGCTTTTACTTCTAATACTGAAAATGATGTGGTACTAGGAGATAGTGTGAGTAATGAAGACTTATCAGAGAATCTTGTCATGCTTGGAAGATAATTTAACAAAATTTTGAAGCATGTAAACAGGAGTCCAAGGCCAAATGGGCAGAACATCAGATTCAACAATAATTAACAAATTAGTAAGGAAAATAATGTTAGATCAGATGAGAATAACAATCTATACAAGGGAGTCCAATGTCATGAATGTGAAGGATATGGTCACATTAGACCAAAATGTGCAACTTTTCTCAAAAAACAAAAGAAAAGCTTAACTGTTTCTTGGTCTCAGGATGATGAATCTGAAAAAGATATGGAAAATGAATTTACCAAACATGTTGCTTCTCTAACTGGAAGAGTTTTATCTGATGATGAATTAGTTGTTATCTATAAAAAAAATTGAATGACAGAAACACAGACACCTGTAAACAACTAGAGGAGCATAAAAATATCACCAATCAATGTTGAGTCGGATGTTTAAACATCCATGTCTGCCATTTGTAAGTGTGGGAATTTATTTTTCCCTTACTTCTATATGTGGTTGGTGACAGTACTCTGTAGGTATGAGAAATTTATTTTTTTCTCTTGCTGATTTGTGTGGCAGGTACTCTTCTCTGAAGTTTTGTAGGATGTTGGAACATCCAATGTTTATGAGAATTCATTCCCTGAGTGTAGCATATGAATTTATTTTTCCTCTGCTCTTGAGAGAGTTCTTTACTCTCTGTTTTATTGCTTGGACATAGCATATGTGTGACATGTTTTCCTGTCTGATGGTGCGAAGGATGTTGAAACATCCAACCTGTGTGGGAATTCATTTTCCCTATCTGTAGCTTAGGAATTTATTTTTCCTCTGCTCTTGTGAGACTATGCTATTTATCTGATCCGTTGATGCATGTTGTCATACCCCAATTTTTGACCTAACATGTCGCTGACACGTGTCGTTGGATCCTGCATTCACACGCCGTCTGACTCTGATCGTTCTCTGATTTTCAGTGATAAAATTCGGCAGAGAGGTATTTTAAAATACCTCATTTTTGTTCCGAGTAGGGCCCTTTTCTCTCTTTATTTTTTTTATCTTGTATTTAATTTCCATCTCTTATTTAAACTTTTAATTAACTTTAATTTTGCTTATAAAAATCTTTATTTTTCTTTTTTAATTAAACTTTAAAATACCTCTTTCTTTTAACTATTAGTTTTAGTCTTCATTTTCTTTTTAGTTTTAGTTTGTCCGTATCCAACTTTGTCCCAATCCAAAAATGGTCTCAGCTACACGCCAATCCAACGAACAACTCACAAACTCATCTCATCTGCAACACAAACTAAGGAACAGAAACACAACACGTTCTTTTTATTCCAATCCAAAGCCACTTTTAACAAACCCTTAGCAACCAACCTGATGCTATAAAAACCAAAAACCTGCACACAGAAAAAGGGAACAAAACAGCCAGAGAAAAAACAACAAAACCGAGCACCAATCGCCCAAACTCATACGAACATAACCGAATCACGCACAACAACACAACCGGCCTCACACATCAAAACCAACGTCACGGTCCAGAACAAAGAACAATCACAACCGATCGTTTCGAATCGGCGCCAACACGGATCCGACGTGAACCGTTCGTGGACCAGCAGACACAACAAAGACTCAAATCTGTTATAAAACCGGAGCACCAACACACTACCTACATAAACCGAATCGGTTTTGCAAGAGAAAGGTAGACATTTTTTCTCGTTGATGTTTTTTTAGATCTAGGAGGCATGACTTACTTTCCTTGAACTTTTGATAGTAGAAGTAGAATAAGAGAAAGAAGCAGAAGAGATTAGACAAAAAAAATTAAAAAAATAATAATTTAGGGTTCCGACGCGGCGGTGCCGACGCGGTGGTGCCGCCGCACCGGCCGGCCAACCGCCGCCGGAACCCCTCACCTTCTCGTCGGAGAGAGAACAGAGGAGAGGAGAGAGAACAGAGAGTTTGAGGGGAGAGGGAAGAGAAGAGAGAGAAAGGAAATGAAAGAATGAGAAGAAAAAGGGTCTACAGCCCTTATATAGCAAGCCCAAAACCCGACCCGGTTCGGTCCATTTCCCTCTTAGGTCCAGTTTCCTTTTTTCTGTTATTTTGCACACCCCCCATAATACTGTCTGCACCCCCCTTTCACATCATTTTCTCGTTGCTTTTATTTCCTTTTTTCATGCGTTTTAAATTCTCTTGTATTTTATATTTAGTATCTCGTGTTTATTAGTTTAGGTAGCATATTCGTCTTTCGTTTATCCATTGCGCATTTATTTCCCATATCATTCGTCTTTACCACGTTGAACTTAGTTTGTATATTAGGTCCAAATGTAATCATCCATGCATTTTAGTTTTGTCACCTCATTATTTCGATAGTTTATTTTATAGCACGGAACTTAGAATGTAAATTAGGTTTAAATGTAAATTATTCATTAACGTCATTTATTTTCCGCAGACATTAGAATGTACAATAGGTTTTATGTAATAGCCTTAGGTGCATGGGTGCGTGTGTGCGTGTATGTCTACCTTTTACGCTTGGTAGTTTAGGTTAAAGGGTCCTCGTGGTGGTCCAACACTACCATAAGGTACCTACGCTTTACTTTCCTTGCTCCGTTAGTTTAATTTTAGTCTTATTATTCAAAAAAGCAAAAAACATGCAAATAACAAAACACCAAAAACATTTTCATAAACAAACCTTGATTCAAAAAAATCAAGTGATCATTTTATTTTTATTTCTTTCATAAATCAACATTGCAATCTGCATTAATCCTATCTTAAATCATTTTTCTTTTAACCTAAAAAACACAAACAAATTTATTTTTCCATTTGGCCTTTTCATTTTAAAACCTTTTTTCAAAACTAATAAAAAACACACAACAAATCAAACGTCGATTTTTACCCCGAACTACGAGGTTTTGATCCCTCACGGGTACGTAGGCAAAGGACACGCGTCCTTCCAAATCAATAAAAAATGTAGATAAGTAGATCTCTTTCTTCCTTTACGACTCTAACTCTTTTTTTCAAAATAAGCAAGTTGTAGCACAAAACGCTAAATAAAACCAAGAGGTTCCCGTAGAGTACTACGGACATAAAGGGTGCTAACACCTTCCCTTTATGTAACTAACCCCGAACCCTACTAACACCTTCCCTTTATGTAACTAACCCCCGAACCCTAAATCTTTTCAAAGGGGTGTTTCGAACTTTTTTCCCCTGTTCTCTTAAAATTAAATGTTCAGTCGTGAAATAAAATAGTGATTCAAACGCTAATCAAATAGCCTTGACCTCCGAAAAATGGCGCGACACATGTCTCTGATAAGTGTAATACCTCTACAACTGAAGCTGTGATTGAAAATTATGTGAGGTATTCTCGTATGCACACTTCTGCTATGTCTTTAGTGATACTGTCTGCTACTTCTTCTTCTTGAATATGTGTTCGTGATGACTTGAGGAAGTGTATCTAAGATATCCCTTTAGATTGTGTGTGCTAGCTGTTTCTTCATAGGTATGTGTTCATGCTCTTGGAGAAATGGATGTCTTCTGTATCCCTCTTGATTCTTTGCATTTGACCTTAATTTGTTTTAGCCAAAAAATTTGTCAAAGGGGGAGATTGTTGGGTATTTGTATTGGCTGCATCATTGCTAAAACAAATATCCTTGTATGTGTTGTTGGAATCAATGTTCCAACATGTGTTTAGGCATCTCTGTAAGATGTTGGACACGATGTTCCAACATCCTGGCACAGTTCAGTGTGCCTGGGTTCATGCCAATTTGTACGCGTGCCCTTTATTGTTTAAAGAAACAATATTTCCTTATCTTATTGATCAAGCAATGCGCACATCTTTACAGAATCAGCTGTGGAATATTCCTAAAGTAGTATTTATATTTTAGGAAATATTTGTTATTGTTTTGGACGATCCTAAAGATGTTCCGACATTTTAGGACTTTCCATATTTGTTTCTGATTTCTGTTTTG
>Ga0228710_1003208_pt1 | contig 26071 bp, 13 predicted proteins | sample MedpolnodulmetaG_FD_177995 | JGI IMG/M metagenome (GOLD analysis project Ga0228710, IMG submission 177995) | Root nodule microbial communities from Medicago polymorpha collected in Santa Monica, California, United States - pink nodules | ecosystem: Host-associated > Plants > Roots > Nodule...
CAATTTTACTAATTCACCTCCGTTCACACTCTACTTTCTTATTCTCTCTAAAAACTCTATTTTATTCCTAAACATTATTTTCTCTCACTCTTTAACTGACTAACCAACCTATTTACTTTCTCCTTGCTTATTCTCCCAATAAATACAAATATTTAAATTAATACTACCTAACAACCAATACTAATAATAACATTAATATTAATATTATCTAATAATAATATTAATAAACTAATATTAAAAATTGGGGTGTTACAGAGACAATCCAATCAAGGTTTCGACTTGGGAGCCAATGTTGGATCAATTGAGAAATAGGCTTAACTCGTGGGGAAGTAAATATGTGAGTGTAGGAGATAGAATAATACTCCTTAATTCCGTATTGAATGTAATTCCAATGTTCTATTTGTCATTCATGAAAATTCCAGAAAAAGTGGTTAGAACGGTGATCCTTATTCAAAGAGATTTTCTTTGGGGAGGTTTTAGAGATGGTCGAAAGATTTGTTGGGTAAAATGGAGGAAGGTTTGCCAACCAAGATGTAAGGGAGGTTTAGGGGTAAGAGACGTCAAGATTGTGAAGATGAGTCTTTTGGCTAAGTGGAAATGGCGTTTACTCCAAGAGGACCTACCACTTTGAAAAATTGTGTATATATAAAAGTCCGGGGACAATGTTAGTGGTTATACGTCGGTGGAGGGGACTAGATGGCCAAGATTTACCTAGGGGTGGTGGAAGGATTTGTTGACTTTGGAAGGGAGTGTGGGGGAAAATTGGTTCACAAATAGGGTGGTGGACAAGGGGAGGAGACAACAACACACCTCTTGCATTGTGAGGTTGTCTCTGAGATTTAGTGTCGTGTCTTGAATTGGCTTGAGATTAATTTTATTACCCCTTATAATATGTTTGTTCATTTTGGTTGTTGGAATGGTGAGGTAACTTCGAAGCATCTCAAGAAAGGGTTTTGGTTGATTTGGCACGCATCAATTTGGATGGTTTGGAAGGAAAGGAATGCAAGGATCTTTAAAAACCAATTTAAGAATTCTGATGAGATTGTGGATGACTTTAAAGCTTTGTCTTGGTGTTGGTCTTTGAGTAGAGTAAAGATTGCTTCATGCCATCATTATGATTGGAGCAGTTTTGGGGAGGATTTTGCGGTGGTCTGTTGGTGTTGAAAGCTATCGGGCTGGCTGTGTCATTGCCTTGGCTTTGGGCGCCTATCTGTTTTCTATGAGGGCATGTAGCTGCTATTATTTAATTTGTTTTGTTTGGGTGGCTCCCTGCGCCTGTTGCTTTCTGTTTTTGCATGTTTTGGTTCTTGTTTGTACCCTATTGCCTTGTGCATTTCTTATTTTGAAATATGAAGGAGATGAATGCGTAGAGATCCAAGTATAGAACGTGTTTATAAGGAGGGTTGAATTGATGGTTATATTGTATATGTAATAAATTTTTTGGTTTGGTCTAAAATTGCAATGTTCAGATCCCAAACTTTATTTTTAATATGTCAATTTTATCCAAATATTTATCTTAGTTGTCTATACTATGTAACTTTTAATATGTTTGTTTCTGTTCAATGAATTTATGGAAAAGTATCTTACAGATTTGAGCATTCCTAAGTCATAAATAGTTGGAGAAAATATTGGATCCTAAGTTATGTGCTTGTATAAGTGGATTTTAGATAATATTTATAGTAAACATGAATGATGTTCAATGAATTTGAATTTTCACTGTTGCACTTGCACCAAACAGAAAGTGTGCAAGAATGTAGCAGTTTACCTACTCAAATACAGCAGCTGGAATGTTTTTAACTTCAAATATCAGAGGGAAGACATAAGAATTTCAAATTTCAAATTCAAATTTCAAATTTGAACCTCTGCGAAATTTGAAATTTTATAATCTTATAATTTCATTACGGAATAATAATTTCTTGATATATGTCCAGATAATATCTTCCTTATTTTTGTCCTTGTGCTATATAGCTTCAGGCAGTAATGGATTTTGCTATATTACACGTATTCTTTTAAAGTTATACTATATTTATCCAATGTTAATATGGCAGGACTAGAACTGGGCATAGAGCTGGATTGTAAATCAGCTGTCGATTGTATCACAGATAAAATAACATACGAAATAGAGAATAACCAATAAATAACTAGGGATCTCGGTGACGATTTGATTCATCTAAGAAGATGATTAACTTAAATATCATTTACTCTTCGATTTAAAAGCTTGAGTATTCCTACTTTTGAATCTACAATATCCAAAAGATGGTAAGAAAGAGAAGAAGGGTGTGAGAAAAAATTGAACCAAACAGGAATACACCCTGCTTGTACAACAAAATAAAAGCTCCAGAATGTTTAGAAAATATCTGGCTTGAGAGCCAAGCCATTGTATGACTAAATTTTTTCTCATCCTTCAACACAAACTTTGTATTTTAGAAGTGGTCTGTCTCATGTGTTGTTCAACATGAGAAGGAAATGCTAGAAGCCTTCCGTTTTGTGAAAACACGGCCATAATGAGTTACACGAATCTGACACGACGAAGCTTGTTGTTCCCATCAGTTACGTGCATTGCTGAAGGAAAGCTCATCTTTGGACGACATCCTTTATTCTTCCATTCTGACTAAATTCTTGGCACTTACGTTAAGTTGAAATGTAGCATCAACACTTTAGTGTGAAAGCGTGTCAGTGTAGGCGGATTCAACTTGAAATGTGTGGTTACTGGTTACATTCAATGACATCTATTTTCTCAAACTGGTACTAGTATTGATGTGTTCGGTGCCTATGTCACGGCTTCACAGAACTAAACTGGTAAAAAAATAATTCAAATCATATAATTTCTTAAAATACTTAAAGTGAATTCCTCTGAGATCATTTCCACCATTAGGAAGAGACACAAAGATAACATCGATCCCGCTACTAAGCTGTCGTCTGATCTGATCTAACACTAATGAAATTGGCACATAAATCACAAGGGTATTGAACCCCTTCTAAGTAAGTTTCAATTGAGGACATGATATTGCTCCTTTTTGTAAGAACTGGACCCTGTGTATGAGGGTTTGCATTGATTGTAAGCACCTCAAAACTTCAGTGATATATCATTTATATTCTGCATGTGCAGGAAAAAAATAGACACTCAGATTAATATTAATGCATTTGAAGTTTTAATTCTAAAATTGTCTTCTATTACTATAGTTCATTGACTAACACAGATACCAAAATTGTCTGAAGTATCCTAATAGTAAAAAAATAATGACAACTAATGTGCAGGCAAATAAGACACTTTATTTAATTGAAAATCCATTTTAGGTACCACATATATTATGGCAAAGCAAGTTAAAGAACCTCTTTGAGGAATAATTTGTGTTTAAGTTTTTCTTGTTATCATCCGGCTAAATTGACGAAACCTCCTTTTCTCAAGCAATTTCTTCTATTTTTCAATTTATTTTCCACTCTACTTCCATAGAGTCAGTGCATTAAATTTCATGAGCATCTGAAAGAGAAAAACATTATATCATCAGTTCAATGTGAGAAGGGATAAGGAGAAAGTGGAGTAGGGATCATGACTGTTTATCATAGCTAATGGAACAACTTAGTGATTAAGATTTTGGAAGTTTATGAAATGTTAATTTTATGCACCTAAAACTATAGTAACGGAGCCTTCTGTTACTTATTTATTTATTATTTATTTTTAAATAGAGTGTCCTACTTTTAGACTATGAAGCACTATCATAGATACCAACTCTCGAAACAGCAAATATACTAACAAGAGACACTAGTAATAATTTTAGAAAATAATAGTAATTGAATGTAAATGTGATACTGTCGTGTTGGTTTCAGACGCTCATACATGCCGGACATGCCATCGATCTGAATTGTTAATGTTGCAAAGCTCACAAAAGTGTGTCACAGCTGTTACAAATACCTTTTTTCATCATCTTTAGCTTTCCACAAGGCTTCCACAATTTGATGACCTCTTTTTGCAGCCTATCATATAGAAAACCGTTCAGTCACTTCAATTTTCATAAAATAGTTCCAAAAACCATGAGCCTTAAAACAAACAAGAGATTTACCACAGGTGTTTATTTTCAGCATGTAAGCTAACCTTATAAAGGTCTCCTTTTTGTTATATACTAACCAAAATTGTTACTTATCATAATGCTGCATGTTTAATGAATTAATATTTAGACATTATTAAGCAGAATTTGTTGATTAGATTTCATCGGCAGTTCTGCTAAGTTATTAAGCAGAATGCATATCTTCTGATGCTGAGATGGCATTGAACATATTTATGAGAAGTATACACTTGTTGAAGGAAATCTATTAACCGTTAATACTCACTCCAGTTGAAAACTACATATACAACAGTTACAATTTTTATGACCAAGATGCCATATAAAAAACTTTGTGGTCAAAAAACTTTGTGGTCAACAATTTTAGTTAAAAGGAAGGAGTTATTACTGAAATATACTGTAATTGTATAATTCTCTCTTATAAGCTTACTAAGTTAAACTGAATGATACTTGATCACAAACAGGCAAGTTAACTGAAAAAAGTAGCAGTTCAATATTCTTTTTTCAAAAAAACTTTCAATCATGTCTAAAATTTCTTAGTGCTTTATCATGGATGCTTTTTCATAGGATGCTGCTGAAAAATTGGACATAATCAAGGTGTTTTGAAATTATGAGTTGTTGTATGTGTATGCTTCAATTTCCCTTTTGCACTTATAAGGGAAGATGGATATAATGTATTAAAAAGTGTTGTGAGAATATGTGATAAATAATGAGAGAGTCTCTTCTCCGTCTACGAGGAACTTGGTTGTGAGGAAGTTTGATATTCATCCTCTTTTACAAGTTTTTTTTCTTCATATGTTGAATACATCTATTTGCAAAGAGTACTAAAATGCAGGTTGTTATAAGGAATTTTTTTTTTTGTTTCCTCTGCTCATAATTCTCATACTTTTCATAAATTTTTCAACCGTGTTCATTACCTATTACTACAATACCTAACATAATACAAGGAAACTAATATGCCTTTTTGTTTCACTTACACCACTAGCTTCCATGTAAAAATGGACACAAAATGATGATACATTAAAAATTACTTTTACATCTATTTTCGACGTTCTTTACCTTATGATTCTCTTTTAAACATAAACACATAACTTGTACTTGATGGTTCTTTCATCCAAAAGAAGATCGATGTAGATAAAGTCATTACAGTGATTACAAAGTCTTAAATTAGCGAAAGATTGCAGCGAAATTATTATCTCTCTGATATATACTACTATTCCTGACAAGTAAATTGAAAAATATATTAATTATGAAATAATACCAATTACATGAAGGCATACAATTAATAAAGGATTAATGCTAGTATCGAATCCAAGTGATACAAATTTGATGATCTTCAATCAGCAGCTCCTAGAGAGAGGAAGAGGCAGATGATGTCTAGATACAACAAAAACTCCGAAGTGGATCCATTGTAGTAGAACCTCTTGATATAGTTTTCTGTGCGATATACTATACATCCGCAAAATGTAATAGAAGCAAAGAACCCATGGATCATATGTGACCACTTACATAATGGAAACGAAACCTGTAAAAAAGGATCACTCTTACAAGAATAATTTGCATGTTAATTATTAAGCACTAAACATAGGTGTCTTAATATCAAAATACCTGAATGAGACTAGAGATGATAAGAACTAACAATGCTCCAAACAAGAATGGACGTAGAAAGCTGAATTAAAAAGTTATCTTGCACAAGCACTTTCAAATGTATACATCTGAAAGTTTATTTCCAAAACACTATTTTTTCTGTCTGAAAATGTATTTCCAAAATTATACATGGTTTTAAAAAATCGTGGGAGAGTAAAATTGGATACACGATATAAATGTTTGAGTTATTGCACATTGTAGCGAATCCTATGCCGATATTCTCATTAATCATGAATTGTATAAGATAATAATATCAACATCCTCACATGTTAATTACATAGAATCTACAGTCACAGTTCTATCAGTTCACCAATTCTGTACTTCATACACATTCACAGCAAGTACCATTATTTGGAAAAGATAATGTATGAACACTGTAATTGAAAATAAGAAAGGTGTATGTTCAATCCAGCTTCCTTAATCAATATGCAACTTGAACTTCTTTTGTCAATGGCATGATCCAGTCACTATATAAATCAGCAACCAAGCTTGGATTGATTTTGTACACAGGCTCAGTTTTTTGATCCTTCAGATTTATAGCCACTTCTTGTCCATAAGTCTTGGCCTTCATCGCCACTCTCCTCTTAATTGATTCTTCAACTTCAGGATATGTTAGCAATTCCATCAATCTATCCTTGTCCTGCAAAAATCATCGCGGCAAAAGAAAGTTGATCATGCAAAAAATCCAGGTTACAACCATATATCACAAAAATGAAACCAGAAACAGTGTTATCAATCACAGATTGTGGGTAATGTACTAAATTTCGTGAATGTAGAAAAAATAAAAGGAATTCAATTTAAGCATGGCTCTAAGAGGTATTTGTACCTGTGCGTTGCATGAATCAGGAGCAGCTTGGCTCTAAGTGACCTACTTATTAATCAAAGAAATCACACTTGTTGATGAAAAATATAATATAAAAGAAAATATCATTTGTTGCCGCTGAATTCCTAGACGTGGAGATAAATAAAAAAACAAAAAATAAAATCAACAGATGATGGAAAGAACCAAAAGGGTATATGCAAAATCACATCTGATTAAGAAGTGAAAAGGCTTCTTAAACTTGAGAGTTAAGAGACTGGTATTGAGAAAGTTTGATGAGCAGCCGCAGTGATTTCAAAACCCTATGAATTAGGGTTCTGGTATTTCCCATGACTTGTGCTAGAGCATATATACTAGTATTTTGGGCTTTTTTATTTATTTGAGGGAAGAATTTGGGCCCTTAAAATATACTTCAGAAAATTGCTCTTTTAACTTCAAAAATTGTTTTCTAACACCCCAAAAATATCAAAATATCCACCGCGACAGTTAATTGTCGTTCACTTTCAACGACAGTTTACTGCTGTTGCATAAGCTGCAGTTAACTTTCGTTGGAAGCAGCGACATAATTGCTGTTTTTTATCACCAATACTTTCATTCAATCATTCACGCATTCAATGAATTTATTCTCTAATTATGATAATTATTGATCAGTAAAAACACAATTTTGCTTATCTTAATCATTTGATACCTGAAGATGTATCTAACGTCAAATTTGACACGAGTACTGGAGAGAGAGAGGGAGAGAGAGAGAGATAGATAGATAGATAGGTAGATAGATATATATATATATATATATATATAGAGAGAGAGAGAGAGAGAGAGGCGGTGGCATCATAGGGGAAGGGGGTCCCGGAAGGGTGCCACAAACCGGTGGGGAGGTGGGGGGAGGGGGGGAATAAGGGAGATTGGTCTGAGGTGACATCGCGACGTCAGAATGAGCCGAGACAGGTGGATCGAGGTCAGGACAAACAGTGGGAGAGCTTGCGACATTGAGGTGGTGTGTGCAGTTGTTGTTGCTGATCATATACAGCTATCGCGCAAGGCATTTGATGGAAACTAAATGTTTTTTAGGGCTCCCGTTACAAAATGTTTCGTTACTTTCTATTTAACAAACTTTTCGGAACAAACTCCGCACTTTTATTTGAGGAAGGGTTTTGAAGTATGTGGGATGCTTGAGGATGTGTTTGCTGCTTAAAAACGCAATGTGCATGAAGAAGTATATCGTTTGTGAGATTTTCCAAAGTTGAAGATGTGAACAAGTTGTAGAAAGCGTTGAATGATGTTAGTTTTCATCATTTCCGTGTACGTGGAAAATTAGCAAGGATTGACCGGCATGATTCGAAGGATGTGAAGGGTGAGATAGAGGCTAACAGGGAGGGTTTGGAGGGTATGGCTGTTGTAGAGAAGGAGGGAGAAATTTTTTTAGTGAAGGAGAAACTTAGGGAGGTTTTGCATGAAACATCCTCAAACCCCAATACAATATTTAATAAATAAATAAATAGATAAATACAAGGTTCAAGGGTGTCACACATCTTCTTTTATTCAAAAACACTTCATTTAAATTTAAACGTCGCAGCGGAAAATAAGTTCAAATATCGTCACATTGTGTTGATAAAATAAAATGAGTTCAAATAGTGAATTCCAAAACAAAGTATAATAATTGAAAATAAACCCCAACCCCTAGTGTTACAGAATCAGAGCTTGACCCGAAATAAATTAAAAGGCTCCAAGCAGCGAAAGAAAATGACGAGAAAGGCTCCTAAGTTTCTTCTTCATGCGTACCTATACCAAGCGAGAATACAATCCAAATAGAGGGTGATAATATATCCAACACAAGAGATGCATAAGCACATGTATAGATTCAGATAAAAGAACACGTCAATTACATTTAGGCATGTATATATCACATTCATGAAATATTCACTTTTAAACATATACATTCATTTAATAAAAACAATAGGCATCAGTCAACATCTTATAATGACATGTAAGCATCAACAACATTTAGGATTATTGAATAGACATTTAGAAAAATACAAACCCTTCATATATAACCATATAGAGGCACATCATTGAATACCACATCTTTAAATAGCTAAACATCTTTAAATCACACATCTTCAAATAGACTTGCAATTATGTATGCAATGTCCCTAACTCGACTCTATATGCATGCCGGTACCGGTTTCTAATCAACATTTGTATGTTAGAGTTGTGTTACTGAACATACATACAACATTTGTCATTCAACATGGTCCTAAAAATGGTATGATGCATGAGGAAGACCCTCTAAATACCACATATTAGTACATCATCAATAATTCATAATTACAACAGAATTCATCTATCAGACTCATCATTTACGTCGTCATTAATCAACATTAAAATATATCAGAATATATATCATAGTTGTTATATTGTTCTTGTTATCGAAATAGATACACATGAGTTGATGGGTTTGTTATAATTTGAAATTAATTATAAAACATCTATATTTATACTTCAATCAAAATCTAAATTTCATAAAAAACATCGTTCACAACTTACAAACGTTAGCACAATAAAAAGAGCGGAAAGATAGACACGTATTGTTTTATGTAAACCTTAATCAATCAAATATTTTTTTACAAGGTATTGGGCTTTTTGAGTTTTATTATATTTTTCATGTTATACCTTAATTTTTATCTATACAATATATAAAGGGAATGTGAGATTTTGCACTGTGTTTTTCATTATCCAAATTATATCCTTATACAAGTTTTCCTATAATAATTTCTATTGTTAGTGTCATTAAAAATCTAAGAATTTGTAACATAGTTGCTATGTTGTTTCTGTCATTGAAATATATACAAATTTTATGGATAAATCTGGTATGTGCGCCAAAAAGTATTTGGGACTTTTGTCGATGGTTGGTCGAAGAAAAGAAACAACTTTTAGCTTTATGAAAGACCGAATATAGCAAAAGATAAACTCATGTAGTAACAAGTGTCTTTCTAAAGCGGGTAGAGAGATAATAATTAAATCAGTTCTCAAATATATCCCTTCATATATTATGAGCATTTTCCTACATCGAAACAAGTAAATACAAGCAATAGAAAAAAAATGATGAATGTGTTTTGGTGGCGTCATGGGGGCTCTTCAAGACGAGGCTTGCACTGGCTATGGTGGGAAGGACTACCAGTCCATAAGAAATATGGGGGAATGGGTTTTTAAAGACCTTACCTCTTTCGATGTGGCTATGCTTGGTTAAAAGGGTTGGCAATTTCAAATAGATTCTAAAAGTCTGGTAACTCGATTATTCAAGGTGTGTTACTTTCCTAATAGTGATTTTATTGGGTCAAGAATTAGACATAATCCAAGTTATGTGTGGCGAAGCGGTTTCTACTCAGAGATGGTTGTAAAATAGAGGGCACGATGGCACATAGGATCAGGTGTAGTTATCTCTCTTTTTAGTGACCCTTGGGTTATAGATGGGAAGGTCCTTCCTACCGACGGTCCTTTTTATGCACCTCTGGCTCATGTGAAGGTGAGAGACATTATTGATCAATCTGCAAGGTATGGAAAGCACCTTTATTGTATCATTTATTTGATCACCATACTGTCTAGTTGATTTTGGATACCCCTTGCATCATTTACTCATAGAGGATAGATTGATTTGGAACATTGAGAAGAGTAGTAAAGATTCCGTTGACAATGCGTATAGAATGTGCGTGATAATGAAATTGTTGATAATTCACACTTACATAAACCGGGTTGATGAAATCTAATATGGAACATCAAAGCTCCACCCAAAATTAAGAATCTTGTCTGGCGCGTGTGTCGTGATTGTTTTCCTACTCTATCACGAGTTAGTAGTACAAGTGAGACTTGCCCAACATAATTTGTAATTTGTCGTACTATTTTTTAGGACAATATTTATGCCTTGTTGGAATGCCCGATTGTTGGACAAAATTGGATCTCTTCCATGATCGCATACACATCAAATAAAAGCAATATTCATGGAAAATCAACAAAGTTATACGCAATTCCCCGGCTCTCAATATAAGTAAAACAACATAGACACTGACAGTGGACACAACACATGTAATTACACGGGAGACTAGTAATACTTTTAATAAACAATAGTGATTGATTGTAAAAGTGGTAGGGTCGTGTTGGTTTCAGACAATGACATGTACTGGACACACCATCAATTTGAAGTGTTAATGTTGCATAGCTCATAGAAGTGGGTAACAACTGTTATATACCTTATTTTCATATCTTTATTTTTCAAACTTGTGTCTTTGATTTCACAAGGCTTCCTCTTTTTGTAGCCTATCATATAGAAAACCGTTCAGTCACTGCAATATTCATAAAATAGTTAGGATCACAGTTCCAAAAATCATTAGCCTGAAAACAAACAACAGATTTGCCACTGTTGGTGTTTATTCCAGCACGAAAGTGCATTTAGACATTATTAAATACATACTATAAAAAATAGATTTGGAATGATAGCAGATTTCCATTTAATATTTGGCTCTTAGTTCATGCCCCAAAATGCACTCATTGAAGGAAATCTATTAAACGTTAATAATCACTCCAATTAAAAACTAAATATAAAACAGTTTAATTTTTACTGCCATGGGATGCTATATTGTATCACTGTAATAATCACTACAATAATATCAATATTGATAGGAATTTTTCTATTTTAAGATGCTCAAAAACTTCGTTGTCACAACAAAGAAGCCAGAAATTTATCAGTGATACATTTTTCTCTTGACGTATTGCAAAACAACTAAATAAAAGGATGGAGTTATTACTGAATTAGACGGTAATTGTGTGATTCTCTTATTAGCTTACTAAGTTAAACTGAGTGATACTTGAACAAGTGGAACAATGTTGGAAACATCAAAGATTAGTGGAGTAATGTGACGAATACATATAAAATCTGTAAATAATAATGTCTAAAACTATCTTGGATGCTTTTACATAGGATGCTGCTAAATGACTGGACATGACCAAGGCTTTTACATGCTTCAATTTTCCAGTTTCACTTATATTAATTTCATCTTGATAGAGATCCAAGTGAGGGCTTATAAGAAGAAGGGATATAATTTAATAAAGAGTGTTCTACGAGGAGCTTGGTTCTAAGGAAGTTTGGGATTCACTCTCTTCTACAAGTTTATTTTCTTCATCTATTGAATACGTTTTCTATTATCTATTGATACATCACATTTACTTGCAAAGAGTTGTAATATTATGCAAGTTATTTTAAGAAAAAAACCATCAGTTTTCTCTGCTATTACTACGCATTTCATTGCTTATAACTACGATTAATGCCTAACATAATAGTGCAAATACAAAGAAACAAATATGCCTTTATGTTTCACCTACACAACTAACATGTAGAAAGGATAAAAGATGATAATATTAATACACTAAGATTTATTTTGAATCCATTTTCGGGGGGTCGTACATTATGCTGATTAGCATAGTAATATCTTAATCCACAAGTCTATTTTGCATAATTAGAACATTGATTATTAATTAGAAAGGAATATAATCTGTCAAAAGGTATTCATGTTTCATTTACAATTCACTTACAAAGATGAGTGGAAGTTATATTATCTACGTTTTTTTGCAAAGTAATATTACTAAGTTGAGTTTATAAATAATATTGTATCATTTCATGGCAATTACTATACTTAAGAAGCAGCTGAATGCACTTTGATAGTTCTTTCATGCAAAAGAAGATCGATGTAGATAAAGTGATTATAGTGAACACAAAGCATTAAATTTGAGAAAGATTATAGAAAAATTATACTATCCCTGATAGAAGTCATTAAAAAAAAAAAAACTAGAGAAAAGTAAATTGTATGTAATATTTACTATGAGATAATATGAATTACATGAAGAACATTATCAAATTTGCTTAGTTAACTAACAGCCCTTCTGTGTAAATTGGTTGTGGATACATTGATGCAAGTTCAAATAGTTCGTATGTTATGCTTCCCTTTTTAGAGTCCTATCGATTTCAGGAACAAATTACTTCCCACCTGTTCTGTTGTAGCATGTCATTATGCAGACCATTGTCAATAACTGGTTCAGAAGCCGGAACTTCCTGAGCATCATCATTGAGTAACTTCAATGGTTCCGACAAAGCCAGAGGTTCTTTATCTGGAGACATTCCCTGGCTTCCTTCTTCCAACTCAAGGCTAGATATTTCATCCCTATTGGTCTTTTCACCATCATCAGAACCAAGTTGGTCAATGAAATCAGGAGTCTTCTGAACCTTAGGGTTAACAGTCGTGAGTCTAGACACCGAACAAGAAGGATTCTTATCAACTAATCCATCAACGTAGTTGAACTTCTGGGATGAACCGTCTTCCTTATCTTCCTTCTCTCCAGAAGAAGTACCTACAGTCCAAGAGTTGAACTTCTGGGATGAACTTTTAGATCGTGTTAGACGACACATGTAGTTCGACATGGAATCCTTTTGAGTTAAGTCCTCTCTTCTCATTTCTGGATGAGACTCATTTACCAAGCTTAAGTCCTGGATATGCTGCTCTTCCTGTAGTAGTAAATTGTGATCATTGTCAGAACTATCAAATATTAAAGAAAAATGCTATGAGGTACGATAAAGCAAATGACCTAGGCACAATCTCTTGCCTTTATTACAACAATATTAAAAGTTGGTTGCTAATTATTCGTTTAATTTTGCACACGAGTTTCTTTGCACCAAATAGCATAGCTCAATATTAAAAATTGGAGATCCCGCTCAAATATTAAATACGGACTCCTGATATAAAAATGTATTTTTTTAAAAGGAATTATCATTTATTTAAACTGCAAATAACATAAAATTAAGGCTAGGCAAACAATAGTCATCTTTATAAACTAAGTAAAAGTAAGTTTGTATGGGAGTAACTAACTAATTATCACACTGGATGAGCTTTTCAATATGCTTACCCTGCAAAGTAAAAAATGGTTTAAATTTTTACTTGTTTACCCATTTAATCAGAATACATAATACTAAATTCGATAAAATAAATAAATAAAGGATGTCAGATCAGATGGATATTCTACAAAGAAACAAGACGCAAGACTTATATGAGCATTCAAGTTTTAGAGTATAAAACATGAATTTTCATTTATAAGATAATCAAAAGATAAATTCATAATCTTACCTTCCTTAATACCATGTTAGATTTCAGCTTCTTTATTGAAGGAAAATCCTGCCACAAAAATAATGTAATTAGACTTTTCTCCCTATGTTTTTAAGCACAGCACCTGTCTTTTCCTAAAGAATAAATTGAAGCATTTTAAATCCTTAAAAAACTACTAATTTCTGAAGTGTGATAACCTCTAAACATAACAATGGCAGAACACATATTAAATTCATCAACTACGTATTTATATAAAAATTTAATAAATCAACATACGTTGTAATTGTCATTTTGGTTTTTGGGACTAAATGATGAGATCTAAAATGAAAATGAACCATTCATAAATACATCAAAATATACTGTAATTATGAGGTTAAATATTTATAGCAGAACAACAAAAACCTATTGAGACTCTCATTTTAGGAATAAATTACCTCCCACAGAGCAAGGACCGAAGAGCATCGCAGTCCTAGGTCAATGTCATGAAGAAATCTGCAACATAGCATACTGATACGCAATATGGGACTCGCAGCGCTCGACCGATTAATCAAAGAAATAACACTTGTTGATGAAAAATATAATATAAGAAATAATATCATTCTTGCCGCTGTATCCCTAGAGGTGGAGATCAATAAAAAAAACAAAAAATCAATAATTGAAGGAATGAATGAAAGGTTATGGAAAATCAAATCTCTGCTATATTATATATAGGTATACGTGAATCTTTGGAAATGGTTGATGAGCAGCTGCGGCTAGGGATCTCAAAACCCTATGAATGTGAGAGAGAAATTGAGATAGGTTAGGGTTTCAAATGACTTCGAGAGTATTTATAACTTGAGTTGTCAATAGACCCAAGTCACAAAGCCCAAAAAAATAAGTCCCCACCAAGCTCACTATATCACAGAAAAATTGCTCTTTAGACTGCCTAGTTTGCTCTCAGACACCCGATTATACCTTTTTACCTCGAATGGTAGTTAACTCACATGTTACATATTTCAGACAGCGTTCTTCCTCCTACACTATTCACTCACCAATTTTGTTCGATTTTTTTGCTATCTCCCTATCTATAATAAAAAAAGTTCGGTTTTTTTTTGCTAAATCTTTGTCCCAAATCATTGAAGAATGATAGTTAGAAGATTTATACAGATTTGACGTCAAGAAACAGATATTGCATCTTTTAAACTGTTTACCTTATTGCTTTTTTTCGATATTTTTGTTGGTTGTAACGTGAACTCGTAGAGGTAGTTAACTACCATATAGCTCCCAACAACAATTAACTACAATAGGTGCCAGCGACAGTTATTATTCATAGGAACCCAATATTTGGCCTTTTGCATTTTTTCTTTTATTTTGTTGCATTTAATGATTGAATTAAATTTTGATACTTATTTTTTTTTTTTGCAATTATTTGTTGTTTGTTGATAATTATGGTTGAAAATGCGGTTGATAATTCAGATGACTCAAAACCATCTAATGTCGAGTCTTCCGTCGAATTGAGACCGTCTACGATTGAAGCTTCTGCTGATGTGAAACCAAACATTCTTAAAGCTTTCGTAGATGTGAAACCTTATCTTGTTGGTTTTGTTTATGTTAAACCTCTTGTTGGTTTCACTAATATGAAACCTTCTCTTGTTGGTTCCTATGTTTCCAAACGTCGTGATAATGAAATAAACACGACACCGTAGATACAATGGAAAGTTTGAAATGATATATGATTAATTGGGTTCGTCGACAAGCAACAAAGGCGAAGTTTACTTTCATTTTATATAGATAAATCTAATTTAAAGAAACAAATGTTAGTGTTGGCTTGTGAAAGTAGTGGTGACTGCAAAGCACCCATGAAGAATTTGAAGCTTGAAGACACGGGCTCAAGGAAATGTGGGTGTCAGTTTAGGCATAGACGGGCTCATAAATTTTAAGTAGTTTTCACCATATATATAACATTTATTTTCTAAAAGCATAAATATACATTATAATTGTTCTCTATAGTTTTTTCATATTATTGAAACATTGAATTGTTTTCAAATTTGCAATGTCAATAAAAACATCACTCACTATAAGTAATCTAACAATTTTCAGTTGTTGCAGTTGTCATATTTAATATCATAGACAACTCTAAAAACAAATATACCAAAAAAAAATAAGATCTACCAAAACTAATTATATAAATTCACTCAAATAATTAGAACTCATACTCAAATAAACACTACCAAAATAGTTATATATATTTTGGGTTGTTAAATTTTTAAAATAAATAGTATCTCTATCCCTTACCCCCTCTCTCTTTGTCGTGCCTTTTGTGTATATATTAATCTATATCCCTCTATTAGGCAAAAAAGTTACGATATAGAACTGAACGTACAAGCAAAAGGTAATAACATAAAGAGGAATGCTAGTGACACACATTTTAAAACACACTTTTCAACACACTCTGTGGTTAAAATTCTCATGGGCCCCATCAAATCATGTGGGTCCCATATAAATTTGGTTGGTAACATGAATTTTAACCAATCAAAGAAAGTGTGTGTTAAAATGTGAGTTGTAAGCATCTCTCTAACAATAAAACTCTATCTTATAATCAACAAAATGACTACTAGTTTTCTATTTTATTTTTCAAATGTAGTGAGGGCCCAGGGCTACAGTTAGCTCTACCTGGGTCTGTGCCAGTTTAGGTTGCGTGGTTATTTAAAGAAGGAAACAAATAATTAGTGGCTCTATAATTTTAATGGAGTTAACATAAGATGGAGGCAAAGTTAAAAGATTACTAGATATTGAAGATAAAGAATTTGAAGTTATTGAAGAAGATGAAGAAGAACTTTCACTAGATATGCTTTGGAACTTTTTTGTTGATGTTAATTTTTAATTGTTTTTGTTAATAATGCGTTGACATATACTTTTTGTGGTCGATAATTCATCGACATTTTATTTGTGGTCAATAAATCCCTAACATAATATAAATATATGTCTTTTATGTTTTATATGATGGACAGAGAACCGAGGGTTTAAGTGGATATTATTTCACCTCCTTTTATATAAATAAATACATGTCTCTGGTTAATTTACAATTTATTTTATCACTTCTTTCGTTTCATCTTAATCTGATATTTGCTCTTGTATCTACTCCCATCGAGTAAAACAAGTCTCGTGATGGAAAAGTTAAAGTTCGTGTCCGATATGAAGCTTTCAAGCAGATAATTAAGATTTTTTAACTTGCACCGACAAGATGAATGAGTGTTTTTTGACAAAAATAAATGATATCAATTCATTCAAATTGGTAGAGTACATCGATACATTGCAAATTCGCTAAAAATAAAAAAGATGAATCTGCGAACAAACTCACAACATCCATGTTAATAGCATAAAACGGCAAAGTACAAAAGCTTACATATATGACTATATTCAAGTCTCTGAAATAGCTGTATCTTCAGATCTGCAACGTGGACAACATCGGGGCCATTGATTGAATCTGCACCGGATTGAAACTGATCTGACAATCCGAATCGAACTATTACCTGAACGAAACAAGACAAATAGCGCCGGACAAAGACAACGAAAATAACCAATGTCGCACTAAGACGACAAAATCACAAAATAAAAAATGAAATATATGTGAAAATCACTTATTTCAATAAAAGGGAAAGAGATAAACAAGTTAGAGGGGTGATTTTGGGACAAAAATTGACCCTAAATCACCCCTCTTTGGTGGATGAAGAAGAAAAAGCTATGGTTTTGGCGAAGTCTAACATGAGAGAAAGGGAGACAAGTTAGAAGAGGTTAAGACACAACTTAACCAATATTTTCAAGTCTTCGAAATAACCATATCTTCAAATCTGCAACGTGGACAACGCCAGAGTCGTTGATTGAATCTGCACTGGATCGAAGCTGATCTGACAATCTGAACCGAACTAATACCTGAACAAAACAAGACAAATAACGCCGGACAAAGACGACGAAAAAAATCAATGTCGCACTAAGACGACAAAACCACAAAATAAAAAATGAAATATATGTGAAAATCATTTATTTCAATAAAAGGGAAAGAGATAAACGAGTTAGAGGAGTGATTTTGGGACAAAAATTGACCCTAAATCGTCCCTCTTTATTGGATGAAGAAGAAAAAACTATGGTTTTGGCGAAGTCTAACATGAGAGAAAGGGAGACAAGTTGGATGAGGTTTAGACACAACTTAACCAATATTTTATTCATCTTGGTGAAAATGAAGAAATCATGTCATGTTGTTGTACGTCCCATGCATAGATTTAGGGGCTGGCAACGATCACTAGGAATATTAGCTATCATCATAAGATGCTTAAAGATATTGGCGATGTGGCATCCTTGTTTTTCTAGATAGTTGAAAATAATTAGCTCTAGCTCCAGGTTCGTTCAATAATTAGCTCTAATAATTAGTTAAATTGTTAGTAGAGATTTGATGTAATGTTGTGTAATAGGTTGTCAATTTTCTAAATGTTAGATTGCTGCTGAATTTCAATAGTTTGTGTATAGATAATGCAATGTTGAACCGGTGGAATGTAATTGAATTTTGAATGAGGATGTTTTGTTGTTGATTATGATAGATAATTGTTGTACTGCTCGTTTCATGGTGTTTTAGAGTTACAAATGTCCAGACAGGTCATTTTGTGTCTTGGTTTTGCATTTAAATGTTTCATACTGCATTTATAATAAAAAGGTAGTTAATTTTCGTAGATACCAACGATAGTTAAATATCATTCTTTGAGCGGCATTTAATTGTCGAAGACCAACGAATGATAGTTAACTCATCTAGGGGTACATTCGTCATTGAATGATGCATTAGAGCAAAAGGCGAAGGCTGAAGGGAAATTTTCATATTTTAGGTCTTCTTTTTTTTGAAAAGAATATTTTAGGTCTTATTGTTGAGTTAGGTTATTTTGACCACAGCCCACTATATGTCTACTTACTTGTGGGCCTAGTGTAAAAAGCCTTAGATGCCCTCTAATGATAAGTTTTTCATGAAGGAAAAAAAAAACTAATCAATGATCTTTCCAATTTTTTTAAATAAAAATCACAACCACCACCGCCACACATTACTGTCGGACCCTTGTCAGGCCACTATTGGATAAAAATTTTGTCCCTAGGTTGCACATTTTGGAGGCCTGAATTCTTTCAATTTATATTGTTTTTTGAAAAATTACTTAGTTTCATATGAATTGAATCATTTCATAAACTCGTAGAAATAATTTGAATCATTTCACTTTATGTAGGAACCGTTTTACTCCTCTTTAAGAAAAATATTTTGCCATATTTTTAAGCGAATCATTTCATACATACACGAGGTTTTTGTGAATTGTTTTACTTACCGGAGTGAATCGTTTCACTCTATTGTGATAGCACATTTTATAATTTTTGTTTTTAACTACATTCCAAATACTATATATGTATCATAACACTATTTTTCTAAGCATAAATTTTTGACAATCTTTTCTCTTAAACACTCATCATGTACATTATATTATTTGAAAACTCTTATATTGATCATGAAGTTGAGAACCTTACGAGTCACTTAAATAAGACTTCTTTGTACGTTAGATTATGATATTCTAGTGTATAGCAATTGGGGGCAGTTGAAACCTAATGTAAAGATCAAGATCTTTCACCTCCTTTTGAGAATTGCAGATTTTTCTTCATCCAACAACACATTCAACCCTAGCCACCCACCTCTATCACATACTGAATTGAGCATCTTCCTACCTTAATCACAAACTAAATTGAGTTCCGGCTTGTCTTTTGCTAGTCCACCCCCCTGGTTATGGACGAATACATTAAAGACAAACACCACATAGTTCAATGAGCCTTTTTCCAGTGGTCTGTCTTTTGAAGATCTCAACCAGACCAGATCAAGAACTAAATTTGTTATTTTTCTTCAACAGAAACTCCAGAGTTCAGAAGTAGACTCTCCCATATGTTGTTCAACTTGAGAAGGCAATGCTAGATGCCTTCCTTTTGGAGAAAACATGGCCATAATGAGTTAGCCATATCTGACACGACAAAGCTCGTTGTCCCCATCACTTACAATTGCATTGCTAAAGGAAAGCTCATCATTGGAAGACGTACTTGTCCCCATCACTTATTTATGGTTAGAGTTTTCATAGGTAAACTAACCTATGTAGCACTGACACTTTTAAAGTGAAAGCGTGTCGGTGTTGGTGGATTAAACTTGAAGAGTGTGGTTACATTCAATTACATCTATTTTCTTAAAATGGTACTAGTATTGATTTCTTCGGTTCTTGAGTTAGTGCTTCAAAGAACTAAACTATTAAAAGAAAATCAGATATTGTAATTTCATAACATACCTGTAGTGAATTCTTCTGAGTTAATTTCAACCATTACGAAGAGACACAGAGGTAACATCAACCCTTGGCTCGTTCTTTGTCTGCGTCTGGTTACCACTGCGTCTGTTTACCTTTGCTATGATCTGATCTACCACAAGAGAAATTAGAACGTAAATTGCAATAAGGGTATTGAACTCCTTTGTTAATTCCAGAGTAACGATATGATATCAGTCCTGTTTTTTGTAGGAACTGGACTCTGTGCAGGAGGGTTTGCATTGCTTGTAAGCACATGAAAACTTCTAGTGCTATATCCTTTATCTGCATGTGCTGGAAAAAATAGACACGCAGAGTAACATTAATGCAATTGAAGTTTTAATTATGTAGTACATATACCACTATTGTCTGAAGTACCCTAATAGTAAAAAACAATGAAAACTAACGTGCAATTAAATAAGACACTTTATTTAATTGAAAATCCATTTTAGATACCTCGTTTATTTCCGCAAAACAAGTTAAAGAACCTTTTGGAGGAATTTGTGTTTCTGTTTTCCTTGTGATCAACCTCGGGTTTATTGATGAAACCTCCTCTATAGCAATTGCTTCTCTCTTTCATTTTATTCCATGGACTTGGTCAGTGCATCAACTTTCATGAGCATCTGAAAGAGCAAAATATTATATCATTAGATCAATCTGAGAAGCGATAGGGTGAAAAGTGGAGTAGGGATCATGACTATTTGTTAAAGGAAATGGAACACTTAATTAATTATATTTTTGATGCACAAGTTTTATGCAACTAAAACTATATAGTAACGGAGTCTTCTTTTTTTTTTTTTAAAAGAGAGGATCGCACTTTTAAGCTTAACCTGTGATGGATGAATCCAAGCCATAATGTGGTCAAGGGATGGGTCCCTTAGATTAGTCGTTGTTAAGTGGCCAGGGGTGCATCTTTGGGAGAATTTAACATACTTCCCAATGGTGACACCAACCGAATATTTAGTCGTTGTGACGGATGCCTTCCCTGTGCATGAAATCCTATTTATGTAGTGTTTCTACCAGCTTTGAGATGGAGGTGGTGAACCACAAAAAAATTGTTGTCTTCCAGCTTTGGGGTTTCGTGAATGTATTTCAATTCCGGTGTGAGTATGAGAATGGTGTTCCCACTCTCCCCTTGTTCTTCAATTTGTTTGGTGTGCAGCGGAAGTCGGTTGAGGATGGAGTAACATATGATGTTTTTCCAACCATCAAAGAACCTGCTTGCACTTATCTAAATCAAAACATCATCAAATTTTGCCACAAAGACAGTTACCCTAAATGAAAACATCATCAAATTTTGCTTGCAGACACTTCATAAGTCTCCAACACACCATCAATTATATCATCCCAGTTTGATTGGAAGAGAAGAGTTAGTAGTAATACAAACAAGAAACAAAAATGTATAAAATTAAAGCAAGTGGAAGGCAAAATGAACCAACAAGTTACCTAAATTGTCATCATTGTTAGCGGCCAACACTCGGTGGGATTTAGTCCCACGTCGGATAGATAAGATTCTTGAGAAGAGTTTATGAAGAGGAGACACTCCTCACCTTGCAAGCCGGTTTTATAAGGATGAGATAGGCCTCGATTTTTGTGACATGGTATCAGAGCCTATCGGGTCTATCGTTGGGCTTCCTGCATTGTCCACGCTTCTGGTCTATTGGGTCGGGCGGGCTGAAGTGTGAGGGTTGTGTTAGCGGCCAACACTCTGTGGGATTTAGTCCCACATCTTGACTCTTGAGAAGCGTTTATAAAGAGGAGGCATCTCATCACATTCAAACAAGTTGCAACTAACATATTTCCTATCAATGATAGATAACAAGCTAACAACATATAGGCTATACTGCATAGAAGATATCATTTCTCAAATATTAACACAAATACAAGATAGTAATCTCAGTATCAGTAGCCATAACTTGTAATGGTAAGTGATTAACTTATAAGACATAATTTAAAATGCATTTGTACAAGTCTAATATAGTAGCGATTAACTAGTAATGTCATCTCTACAAGTCTCGACCAGTAGCCATAAACTGATCTAACTGAAATAAAAAGTGTCTTATAAGTTATAACAAGTCTGAAACCATAAACTTGTAAACATAAAATTGAAGAATGAATCAACTGATCTAACTGAAATTTACTGTAAACATAAATCACAAGCTATGTCACCTCAACAAAGTGATTCTGTTGTTTGATATATAGTTCCTACATTTTCTGCTAGATAGAGATTAAATGAATCACAAGCTAGACCAACCAGATCTTATAAAGAATGCAAGATACATAATCAAATAAAAATATGGCAACAAATATTAAGCTCAAGTGTTACCTTTATGATTCCAGTGGACTGATTCTTGACATGTTATCTCCACTACAATGAGATGCCATCTTTTATCGCTATATAACTTATAAGAAGACTAACATTTATCAATAATACCAAACACTGTTAGGAAATTTTCTATTTTAAGATGCCAAAAATTAGCAGTTCAATATTTTTTTTCAACAAACAAATCTTTCAATATTGTATTGATGAATAAGAGTAACAGTCTTTGAAACTTCATTAGAATAGTGGAGCGATGTGGCCATTATATATAAATTACGGAAATAATAATGTCTAAAAATAACTACCTATTGGAAAATGGCATAGTCGATGTTCCTGAAAAATTTCACATAACAAAAGATTTTACATGCTTCAATTTCCCTTTTGCACTCAATAATTGCATCTTGATAGAGATCCAAGAGAGGGCTTGTGAGAAAATTCTTGGTTCCCATAAGATCTATTTGCAAATAGTAGTAAAATGCTTGTAATATGATGCAAGTTGTTATAAGAAAAAACCTTCTGTTTTCTCTGCTTTCAGTTCTCATTATACTTTTCATATAATTTTCGTCCCTTATCATTGGTTTTGAAGAATCAACACAAAGAGACCATATACCTTTCTGTTTCAGTGACAACACTAACATGTACCACACTAGTTTCCATGCAGCAATGGATAAAAGATTAAGATATGCTATGAGTTATTTTTCAGTCCATTTTCGACGAGTCACACATTATACCGATTAGCATAGTAATATCTTAATAGCAACACTTTAAATATGTTGTTAATAGAAGCAACACTTTAAATATGTTGTTAATAGAAATACTTTCTTAATCCACAAGTCTATTTTCCAATATTAGAACATTGATCAAAATCCAGAATACATTATAAAGATAATTAGAACAAATTATTAATTAGAAAGGAACAAAACCTGTTAAAAAGGTAATGATGTTTCAGTTTTAAAGATGAGTGGAATTTATATTATCCACTTTCTTTTACAAATTAATATTATGAAGTTGGATTTAAAAAAAAAAATATTATATACAATTCATAGCAATTAATATGCTTAAGAAGCACATGAAAGCACTTTGTTTGTACTTGATACTTGATAGTTCTTTCATGCAGAAGAAGATCCATGTAGAAAAAGTGATTATAGTGAACACAAAGCATTAAAGTAGAGAATGATTGTTGCGAAATTATTATCTCTGTGAAATGTTATTAATTATGAGATAATATGAATTACATGAAGGCATACATAAGGCTTATAACTAACATTAAACAAACAATTATGCCTACTTAAACATTCTAAAATATGAAACGTGAGACTACTTATCAAGGATCAACACTAGTATCCTATTTTGACATAGGTGATATTTCAATAGAATCTGTTGCAAGTTGTAACATGATCATCATTAAGAATGGATTATCCAAAATCATTTCTGAATGTTGCATTAAGAACTTAAAACGTATGTCAATTTTGACATAAGTGATATTTCGTAAGAAGCTGTTGTACCATGATTGTCATTAAGCAGATGTTGTACAATGTTCTCCTCCATTATTTTCAGATAGTTCTTGTTTTCAAGCTCTTCATGGACAGCAATCGCCTCTCTTCTACTTGCCCATTGCATTCCTCGAATAATTTTTTTACAATTCAAGTTTTTTCATTAGGGAGGAAAATGAATTGTCAGCTGATTTGCCTGGCCTTTTATTTATCTTCAAAAAAGAAATGTGATCTTCATCTTTGTCCTGATCATCATATGGTGACGCCTTTAATTTCTTAACAGAAATGTTCAAGGAATTGTTGTTATCAAATAGCCTCTTAACTGGTAGCGTAGTAGTATCCGTAGTCTGAACAGAAGCATTACAATTTTGAGTAATCAGAAGCCTCAATATCCATCGTTCAACTATAGAATCTGAAAGAAAAAAACAATCAGGAGAAGAAAAAAGCAACAAGCTTCCTTTGAAAAATTTTTAGACCGAACTCATTCATCAAGTAACACATTACATTTCCAGAAATAAAAGGATGGATTATCAAATATTATATCTTGATGTTGGAAACTTAATGTATGTCACATTGGATGAGATTTTCAATATGCTTAATTAACTAACAATCCTTGTGGATATTGCAAAAAATGTTGCTTCTTACAATTTAAAAAAATAAAAATAAAGTAAAATGAGAATCACATTCTAGTAAGAATAGGAGGAAAACATACACACCAAAGCACAGTAAAAATAACAAACAAGAAGTAAAATAGATACTGAATGGTATCCTAGATTAAATGCCTTATTTATGTGACCACTAACTCTTTACACCGATACCAAGTAAAAAAGATAACTTTACCATGAAAACTAAAGACATTTCTATTTTGTTTTATTTTCTTATGTTTGCTCGCTCTTGCTCTTTTAACTGGGATAATATCGGGATCAGCGCACCATGAATGAGAACAAGATCACAGCACCTCATTTCACAGCAATGTTTCCCAAATTCAGGGTTTTAGTTTTCAACATAGGTCAGCATAAAAAAAAAAGGACAATCCCAGTTCTACTATTCTAGTATAAACATATAACATAGTTTTCAACAAAGTCATACAAAATCATCCTTAAGTTAGACAAGTTTGAAACATATCTGAAGTCATACAAACAAAATTTCAACTACACCATACAACATAAATTTCAAAAAGGTAGACAAGTTTGAAACAAACCCGAAGTTGAGGAAAATCGTCTCTGTGTAGAAATTCAAGAAAACGAGGAGCAACAAAGGATTGAATAACTTTCTCGATTGGAGGGTTATGTGTCAAAAGAAGCATCCGAAATCGAGTAGCTGATTTGCTAGATTTAGGGTCCATGTGCGGAAGGCCTAAAAGGAGACTTGTCAGAACCAATGAGCATTTAAATCTATATGAATGAATGACAGTTGCGTCCATATTCACTTATCAGAATACAGCTAAAAAATAAAATACCTGTGCATCAGAACCATAGATACTAAATGGAGCTTTACTCAATCGTTAAGTATGGAATTTGAATCGGATTATGGGACTCTAATAGACCGACTGATTAATCAAGGAAATTACACTTGTTAATAAAAATATAATATAAGTAATAAAATCATTCTTTGCTTCTGTATCCGCAAAGGTGAAGATAAATTAAAAACACAAAATAACAGATGATGGAAAGAACAAAAGGTAAACTAATGGCAGCATAAATTTAAGAGAATGAAGAGAATTGAGAAAGGGTGGTGAGCAGCCGCAGCTAGTGATTTCCTAACCCTAAGAATTAGAGAAAATTTGAGAAAGGTTAGGGTTATGGTATTTCCCATGACTTGCAAGAGAGCATATATACTAGTATAATTTTGGGCCCCTTTATTTTATTGAGGGAAGAATATGGACCCTTAAAATAGGGAGCGGTTATGGTGCATAAGAAAATCCTTATGCACCGTGCATAAATCCCAACATAATTGCTTCCTACACCCCCAAATGAAACCAAACAAAACAAAACATAACGAACCAAATGCGGAATCTTCAATCTCATCATCAACACCGTCGTTCATCATCATCACCGTACCGGAATGCCAAAACCATTTTGTTGTGGAAAACCATTAGATGTACTTAATTGTTCCCAGCAGTTGTACTCCAAAACCATTAGATGTACTTAATGGTTTCCAGCAGTTTCCCAGCCATAAATCCCTCTAACATCACAAAGATTTTGAATCCAGTAACAACTTCAGATCTGAAACCGTGAAAAC
>Ga0228710_1003209_pt1 | contig 26070 bp, 18 predicted proteins | sample MedpolnodulmetaG_FD_177995 | JGI IMG/M metagenome (GOLD analysis project Ga0228710, IMG submission 177995) | Root nodule microbial communities from Medicago polymorpha collected in Santa Monica, California, United States - pink nodules | ecosystem: Host-associated > Plants > Roots > Nodule...
AAGTTTTTATATGTTTTTTTTTTTTTTTTTTTTTTTTGAAGTAAAAAGCTTTCAATATGCTGTGCCCTTAATTGAAGTGTACCAAATAAAATGGTTTCTCAACATTACTATTTTATTGATTTTTTTACGATAACATAGGAATGGTGTGGGGTCCATCTAATAAACCCTTGGTCATTCATCTATATATAGTCTCTATTATATGTTATCTAGAGAAAGTCTTTCATGAATACAATCTCAAATAAGAGAAATTCTAACTTGGACACAACCTTAAATATATATATTTTATTTGGGCACACACTCACAAATGAAAAAAATTAAAAGAGAAAAAATTTAAATGATGTGAGTAAATAATTTCTCTTTTAATTTTTTACATTTGTGTATGTGTGTCCAAATAAATTTAATTTGGGTTTGTGCTCAAGGAAGAATTGCTCCCCCAAATAAATATTATTTGGGCACACGTGAAATTAACAAAATTAAATAAAAAGTATTTAGTCACATCAATTGATATTTTGTAATTAATTTTTGAATAATGAACAACGATTTGAGACAACTTCTTTTTTCTCTCTTTTCATTGGTTAAAAACAATGGAGAGAGTAAAAGTAAGAGAGAGAATAAGAGGATAATGTGAGTATGAGAGAGAAAGTTGTCAAAAAGTTATCACAAAGTGATTGTACAAATATCATTTCTCTTAATTTTTCTTTAATTTTTTCTTGTTTTGTGTATGCCTAAATATTTTTATTTGGGTTTGTGTGCAACTGATGTATAAAGTTATGGGGACTAGTAGTTTGTGCAAGGCCTAACACTCAATTTATGCAGTCAAACTTTCAATGTAGCGGTGCCCTTAGATATTGGTTTTATATATGAAGCGTACCAAACAAAATGGTTTCTCAACATTACTGCTTAATTGATATTTTTTTTACAAAAAACACTAAACATAGGAATGGCGTGGGGTCCATCTAATAAACCCTTTGGTCATTCATCTATATGCAGACTTCACTTAAATGATATCCATCCTAGGTGACATATTTTGAAGGATTATCACATGCAATCACCTCTGTGTTTCCACATAGTGCCGTATCATTGTAATTTTAAAGACTTCCCCCTCCACAACCAACTTTAAAAGTATTTCCATCAAACCCTTAGACAACATTGACAGTTTGACACAAATTCTTGTATCACTATTCAATGATTTTGTGGCGTACCAACAAATCATATGATATAGAGGTTCTCTAGACAATAACACTAAATGTAAAAGCAACCCGAACTAAGTTCCATTGTAGACTTTTGATTCATGTTATCTAAGAAGGACTATCAAGGCTTTTAAAAAATTTGGTTTTACAATTTGGTATAGTCCGGTTCACAAAAGGATGAGTTCAATTAGAAAAAGCACCGTTTGATTTTTTTAAAGATATCTCCCGTTTGTAATCATAAAACCACATCACAACTTTTATATCAGTTTGGTTCAAAACGAACCATTAATGTAGAATTTAGTTGAATTTTACCTAATATTGTAATGGTTCAGTTTAGTTTGATTTCTTTCTTGAATTAAACTATAAAAGGTCATGAATATGACTAAACTTTTATCCTCACTTGCAACACAAACACACTGTTGTTGTCAAATGGGTTTGGATCCAAGCCTAAAAATTAGCTCAACGAGTGAGGGTGTTCAAGTACATTTATATACCCAACAAACCCAAAAACCTCAGCAATGTGAGACTAATCAAACTACAAACAACTTCAATACCCACCCTCACGTCTAGCGTGGGCTTGAATTCAATTCCCACGTTGCAATCCATAACCCAACTCTCAAATCATGTTAGCAATTGTGAACATGTAGAAAATAGAGATGAGGAAGAAGAAGACCAAAGGAGAAATCACCCTTTCTCTTTAGGGTTTCAATAGAATAATGAGCAAAGCTAATGAAACAAGAGTTAAAATAGAGTATAAAAAACTAGAGATCAGAAAATACCAAACTACTCTTACGTAATATATAACTATTATCTAATAGTTGTGACATAAAAAGCTAAGAGGATTAGAGGACATACTACCAAAATGTTCTGGAGATTTGTTGTAACACTGCAATGCAGCATATTGAAATAATCTGCATAGACGATATTCTCAAAATGATGCAAGACTCAGCCTATTTAGTTCGATTTGAAGCAGCTCATTATGATATTCAAAAAACTTGTTTAACCATGTCAAACATCCAGCTTGATCATACTCATCTTCATCTTCAGTTGCAAACATTGTTGAATAGGCTGGATTGCATGCAAACATCCAGGAACCAAAATTAATTGTTACTGCCCGTAAATCAATCAAATACGGCATGAACTCGTAAACCAACCAATGATTAGAAAATAACTTAAACTGGAGACTAAAGAAATACAATTAATCCTTGGTTTCTCAAAACAAACTTAGGGCCATGTTACGATTGAGTTATTTGAGTTTATCTACTCGCATAACCACTTGTAAGATTGTTTCAGAGAACTTATGGAAGCAACTTATGACATGCCCATATATATCTTGTTTTCATAGCCAAACACTGAGCTTTAATAACAAGGACAATCACATATATACATTGAACAACCCAAAAAGTATGACAATATGAAATTCAAATACAACTTTGGTGATTTTTATTTTTGAAATTCAAATATAATGTGAAAATTCAGTTTTGTATATCTATGCTTGAAAGATATGTATGCCTTGTCTGGTCTAATGTATGTATTAGTGGCAGCTTTGGTAGAATATTGACGAGAATTGCCAATAATCATATATTCAAATTATCATATTAATATTGAATCATGAACGATGTACTTTTTAGGAATCTAGAGACAATCGGGTGAGAAGATTGACTACGTCCCTCATTGCCGTCTAGGTTTACATGTAAGGTTTTCTCCATATGCTTAATTGATTGAGGAATGATGTTTAAATAGCTAAACAGCCGAGACATGAACCTCTCATTGAGTTAAATAGAATGATCCAACCCATCAGATCACAACGCCCAATCAAAGAGTTCATCAATACTAGTGCTTAGCAATATTAGCGCATAATTTATACTAATAATAACTTTTAACAATTTCACATTTAGTGACCATAATTTATTGATCATGTCAATACATAATTTCACACTCTAGCTAGTGAAATGTCCATATCCATATCCATATCCATAGCTTACATCCATGAAACACAGGTTACTAAATTGAGGGACAGAATACGGTCCTTTAATTAAGCCATCGGCAATTAATCTATATGCGGCCTCAGTAAAATGAACGCCATCCCACGTAATATACTGAGAAGGATCATCACAAACAGAAACAGGTACGCCTGGTTTACCACACATGTTTGATGCATTGTAATTATATGGACTTCCTATTCCACAACATGCTTTGAGACCTGTAAAACCTGCAATGAAATCAAGTAAGAAAATCTCATTGCATAGACAATAGTTATTAAACAGTGTCCTAGACTAACTTTAAAACTCATCACACTTGGAGTTTATGCAATACATCGAACACTATTGAGCTTATAGTACATAGTTGAATTACCATATTTTTTGGGATAACGATATAATGGCAATGCTGCATTGTAATAATCAGCATAGATGATATTAGCATGAGGATGAATTACTCGAAGCCTATGTATCTCATGTTGGAGTTTCTGGTTATAAAATTCACTAAATTCGTTTAACCACTTCAAGCAACCAAATGAGTCATATTGGTTCTTATCTGTGGTTTCATAAGTTGTTAAATGGGATGCACTACATCCCAATGGGAAATTTCCAGGGACCATGAGTGTGCGTGCCCCTAGATCAATCAACTCCTGCGAAGACACCACATACAAAAGACTTTATTATGCTTTAAAGAAAATTGAAACTCAAATAGGTCTAGTCATATAATAGAATTTGCAAAAGAAAATAATCTTACATTAATTGCTAAAGATATTGCATTGATTACATGTGGTACATATGTTTCAAGCTTTGTAATGCTCTGTCGTATATGTAAAGGATAATTGAAGTCGTTGCCTCCAATTTCTCCCACAAGAAATAATGACTTTCCAAGAACTTCTTGGCAGGCTGCGTGGTTAAATTGAGGCCATGAGCATGATTTGTGAAGAATATCAAAGATAAAGGAAGTCATTTCATATATCAAAAATAGAAATGAGGCTAATATTAATGGAATATTTTAAGGTCAAATATTATTTGTATAATTATGAACTATTTTAAAATTTCGATACATTTAGGACAATTGTGACTATTCGTTAGACATTTAGAGACTAGAATAATTATTTGTCATTTAATTTATTGTTATGATAACTTTTTTTTAAAAACATACATGGTTTATGATGGTCACATAATGTAATTTGTATACAAGTTTTATATGATTATTTTATAGTAAATTTATACTTTCTTTTACTTGATTATTAAATTTAATTTATTTTTAAATTAAGTATAAATATGGGGTGTTTTAAACTTGATTATCACCTAAATTAAAATCTATTGCTCGTGTAATTCTTCATTGTCAGATCCTAAAGACTGGTCTTAAAAGAGAAAATCTGGCTTTAAAATACCTAAGAATGAATATAAGGTTAGTTTCGATGCTTGCAAAAATTACCTTCATGCTACGTGTCAAGCTGGTCATTCTTTATGAATTTGTATTTTCTTCAATTGATGATATTCATGGTGTTCATGTTGTGGCCATTTCGAGTGCCTTAGGCCTTATTTTTTTCTCAAGTTATTTGCTTAGACTCCTTATATTTATCCGAAATCCGAACAACCACAAATAGACAACTCCTGAAATAATGGGTTTGTATTATGCTGATTGACTCAAGAGTATTTTTTTTTTATTGCTAATATAGTCTTGGAAACTCAATGAATTTGGATGCTGCTACACGTAAGTGTTATTTTAACTGGGGATTCAAAATTAAACCAACCCAATAGAAAAATTGTAAACCAAATCATTTTTTTTAGCGACTTTGGACGCAAAGGATCGAACCCACAACACCTAATTCTTATTAAACCAGTGTTGTTGGAAGGAATTGTCTGGATAAATTGTTTTCTTATCTCAAGTTTAGGCGATTTGGAGTTTTTACCCCACAAGTCTTGTAACTTTGTTGTGTGATATTTTGATCTAGTCCTTGTACTCTGAGTTAGAGTTCTTGATAAATTTTTCCTTTATAAAAAAGTTAAATAGGTTTTATGTCTTTATAAAGTTATCGAATTTCGTTTTTCGGCATAAAAAAGTGACAAGTTTCCGTTCCTATAAAATTTTCCGTCACACGTTTAGTTATAAATTTTTCCATCTCACTTTTAGTCTATGTTAAGTTCAAAGTTGTTTAATTATCTTTAATCAATTAAATATTTTAATGATTTTTCGAAAAGTTATTTAGGACATTATAAAATGTTCTTTTACAAATAAATATAATTTTTTAACATGAAATGAATTAAATATGACATTTTAAGACACTACAAGTTCAAGATAAAAGTAATAATTATATCGTCTTAAAAATCAAATTTTGAGCTTGTTCTTTGCGGATGAACTTTATGGAAAACAAAATTTGGTAATTTTTTAAGGGAAAAAAACTTTACAAAAAAATTAGAAAAATAAGTGTTTTTTCTAGCTTGAAACGGTTATACACAAAATGTTTGATCCACTTAAACCTTGATCTCCTTGAAATTTGAAACAGTTTGAGGCTGTTGTGTCCTTTTTTTTTTTCCACCCACGAAGAGCACTCACCTCAATTTTTTTTTTGTGTCTTCGAATTAAAAAGTTTGTAAAATTAAAAATTAAGAAATTGAAAGTATATTGTAACATCAGTGAAATCAATTTTAGAGTTTTTGATAAGCGTAAAATAATATAAAAAATTTAATAGAGTCCATTTAAACTATCAAATAGAGGTTATTTCTTTTCAATTTTTCCTATTTGTTTCCTGCATCTATTTCAATTCAAACTACTCCTAATACGTTATAAACGTGCATTATGAAATTGGCATTTGTGGGGCTTATTGTTGAATTTTAGGCCAAGTTACTGTCATGACAACAAGCACCAAAACTGACAGCACATATATTTGTTTAATAGAAAAATTATATGTCGGTCATGCTACAAAAATTAAACTCACCTATACTATTTGTGGCACATAATTACCGTTCAAAAGATGCAAAACAGTTCCAAGATATCAAAGTAATAAAAAAAACACAAACAGAATAATTGAGAACTTACTTTTGGAAGAATTGCAGAGACGAGGGAGTAGTTCCTTGAACCAATTCAACTGAACCCCTAAAGAATAATTGGTACTAACACTATGAATACCCCTTTCTTCAAAGAAACTAATGTCCAAAGCGGTTGCTCCCATAACAGCAAAATTCACTCCCTCCTTCACACTCATATCTTTCAATACACCATTCTTAATTCCTAAATAAGGTTTCACCATTTGAATTCCCAATGCCTCAGCTGCAAACAACAGTTAACGGTGTATACTAAATATAGTAACATAAATATATAAATGATTGTTTACCTATGAAATCAATGATGAGACGTCCATCAGAGCAACGTGCTGAGAGATGATGAAAGTACGTTTCTCCGTAGGGAGGAAATAGGCAATGATGGGAGGGTTGCAGGTTGCTGAAATACAAGTTGCCCGTGTCGGCGAGGGAATCACCAAAGCTGAAGATGGAAGAGCAAGAAGAGGATGCCATGACTAATGATGCAGAAGCCATTACTACAAGTAGTAGTATCATTGTACTCCATCGCTTTTCAGAAGCCATGACTAAGAAAAACTATTTTCAATATATTAGCGCGATTTGTTCAGGGATTTCAATGGTGAATAGATCGATCTTAGCATTATTGCCAACATTTTATTGTCTATTTGAAGCTATTATTTCAAAAGTTTTATTATTATTATTATTGTAAATTACACTCCCCTCCATGCATGAATTACACTCCTCTCTCCTCTTGTGTTAAAATATACACTCCTCCTTCGTTGTAAGATGCTTGAATTACAATTCTCTCCCTTCATAAATAAATATAATCTACAATTTAATCTATTTTAACATAAATAAATATTTTTATGATATATATAATTTTGAACCACCATTTAAGAAAAATGAATTCATATCTTTATAATTTAAAAGTCACTGATAATTAAATTTAAATATTTTGTTATTGATTTTATAATTTAGAGTATAAAATTAACTTTTAAATAACCATGATTTATTGTCTTTAGTAATTTTTGACATATTTTAATTTTATTTTGGGTTGTTTCATATTTTATAATAGGGTTTAAAACTACATGTTAATGAAATTGTGAATAAAAAATAGTGAAAAATATGTATTCAATTTTTTATTCTATTAAAATAGATCCGCAATACTATTTTTTTTCGAAGTGTGTTAAATTATTATTTTTTCCTAGATTATTAGAAATAAAAGAAAATATCGAGGGAGTAAAGTGTAGATTTTAACATAGGAGGGGAGGAGAATGTAATTCAAGCTTCTCTTAGGGGAGGGGAGTGAAAAAATTTCTAATATGTTTTGAAAAAGAGGAGAGTAGAGTGTAATTCAAGCATCTTTGAATGGAGGGAAGTGTAATTTACTCTTATTATTACGATATGATTAGCTATTAAAAAACGTGGTTGTAGTGTTGAATTTTATTATTCCTACTTTGTCTCAAGGCAAGTTACCACGCTGAGTACCATTATTTAAATTGATTTTGATTAGCTGGAAAACTTGTTTGTTACCTATTTACTTGCTGTTGAATAGCTTAAATTCAAAAAGCTTTAAACAAGTATTGAGATATTAGTTAGAGTCTTGCTATCATTTTAGCAAATGCTTTTGGTCAATCTCCACTTACCTTCAGTGGAACAAAAACATGCATAATGTTTTCTCCGCATAATACATTTTTAAAAACAAATTTCCATTTCATGAAAGAAGAGAATAACAGACCATCCTTCTGAATATTGTTTAATACTTATTTTCACAAAATTACTAAGTGCATGAATCATTGAGTCTGTGTATTTTTCGTGTCTTGATAGCCAAGAAAAACATGCTGTGTTTTAGGGGAGTTGTGCAATTTTGTGGATAATTCCTTAGTCCAGTGACATAGTCACGCCTCAGGTTTTACCTTACATTTTATTGTATTGCAAGTTGTGATTCTTCGGTCGTTCGCATACACCAATCCAAGGAACTATGGTTGGATATGATTCTAACAATGAGAATAACAAGAATGCCACGGGTTCTACCCTTGTGGTTGCTACTGATCCTCCTTCGGCAGTGGTCACTTATGCAAAATAGTTCCCGATCGTTTCCAGAATTGAAGTTTTTTATGGACAAAATTTTCGTCGTTGGAATGAGGGTATCTTCATGGACAAACGCTAACAAGGTTTGTCGCCATACAATTCTTTCAACATTATATGATGTACTTTTCGATGTCTATTGTTCCTACAAGGTTGCCAAAGAAATTTGGGACAACATGTCAAGTACACTGTTGAGGATGCTACCAAACAGAAGTTTGTTGTTGGAAACTATCTACGGTGGCAAATGAAAGAGGACAAGGAAATCAAAATGCAGATCAACGAGTATCACCAACTCCTCGAAGAACGGAAGGCGGGGAACATCAAACTTTTCCAATCATGTTTGTTGCTGGTGCCCCGGTTGAAAAGTTGTCCAGCTCATGGAATGATTACAAGCAATAGCTGAAGCATAAGCACAAGCAGATGTCTCTTAATGATCTAATTAGGCACATAATCATTGAAGTCACCGGCAGAAAGGAAAGCGAAGTTGCACAAGCCAAAGCTTTGGAGTCGAGAGCAAATCTAATCCAAAACAATGCGCACAAACAACAGAGGTATGAAAATAGAACTGATCATTCCCTCGGAGTAACTAACCCCAATTTTAAAGTAAACCTAGGTTGTTGTTATGTGAGTGGAAAGAAAGGACATAAAGCATATCACTGCAGATATCAGAATGTGAATGGCCAGTCTCCTAAGCCAAAAGCAAATTTGACTTAGGGAGATGAAAAGAGAAATGATGATGATGATGTTATTGTTGTCATCATATTTGAAGTACATCTTGTCAGCGATGTCAAAAAATGGGTGGTAGACTCTGGGGCTTACTTCTGACAAAACCTTGGCTTTGTGCCTACCATTATAACCAATTTGATTTCAGTAGCACTGCTAAACAAAGTAGGGGTTAAATTGTCATTTGAGTATGATAAGATGGTGATGACAAAGAACAATGTATTTGTTGGAAAATGGTATTGTGATTAGGGGCTTTTTGTTCTTAGTGTTTCTGAATAGTTTTGCATCTGCTTAGACTATATTGTTTTACTATCAGTCATTTATATCCAGATTTAATAAATCTGTTATCCTTTGACTATATGCGTTTCTCGTTCATTTGTTTTGTTGTTCTTGTATTTTTATATATTTTGTGTAATGTATTTAGCTGAATACATGATTATAATAATTTTGAACTATATGTATTGTAACCAATTGTCGTGCAAAGTAGTGAATTCCTGCATGTTATGGTTGAACGGCATGAGTAATCTTATTTCAATTTAAAATTACTATATCAATTAATGCATACATGTGGTTGCGTTTATATATACTATATATTCCTTTACATCTCAGTTCTATCTATATTTAATTAGTGGTTAAAGTGATCAAAATTTTATTGTTTACTATATACATATGTAAACCAGATATGGGAAAATGATTTTAAAAATTGTGTAAGTGCATGTAAATTCTCTTTGATAGATGAAATGAATTAAGTTAAGTATATATAATTGAGTTATGTCTTCTAATGTTCTAAATCCTATGAGTATAGTTTATGCTGATACTTAGACTGCTGCAACTTGTATGGAATTTTTTCAGGTGGGGGTATATATTGTGAATATGTGATATGCCTCTGACATTTTTTTTTTGTTGGTACAAATATGCCTCTGACATTTAATTAGACGCTACATGCATTCTCTATTCATAAACTTATCTTAATATGTAACATCATACTTGTACCTTTTGAAAAACAATTAAGATGACATTGCTTAATATGAAAGAACCGTTGTATTAAAATAATATAATGATGACATTTGGATAGGAATCAATAAAATAATAAATAAATTTATTTTATTGATGAATATGTTCTTGCTTAGTTTAGATTTGTGCAAACCAAGTCCATGTTATAAATTTGACCAAACGTGAGATTAATTGATTAATAGACGTCGTAATCAATATTTGTAAATTTAACGAATTGGTTGGCAAAATCTCCGGGAAGGAAAAGAAGAAAATGAGACTATGCCACTCAAAAACGACGAGGGATGAAAACCTAACCTTTATGATTGGAGATCCCATGAAAAAGATTCATATCTGAAAACAAGTCACTTGTTAGTTATGTTAATACTAAATTGTTGTCTTTTTCCTGCAGTGTTATGCCAACGAGAAGTGCTAGTTAAATTTTGAATTTGAGGGGTAAGCTTTAAATGCTTTTATCCAGTGTAGTGGGTTTCATAGTTTGCTAAACCAATTCATTATGTGTTAAGTCTCATTAGTCCAGGACGGGTTTCATAGCTTGCTACACCGTTCTGATACACTCAAAATTGACTCATGCAATATAGTTTAATTTAAATTTTTTAAATATGTGGGGGATTCTTGTATATTTGAAGTTATTTCAAAAGTTTTTCTTTTTAAGGAGGTTATTTCAAAAGTGGTGGATTCTAGGGTGAGGGTCCAATTAAGTCCCTCACCGGTGAAGCACCAAAAAATCACCATTAGATCTAATTAATGATCTAGATCTCTTAGAAATAAAAGTGAGAACATTTATACATTTGCACATACAATCTTACCCTTATCTCTCTTTCTTATGTGCATTCTCTTAAACTCCCATAAATTTGCAAAATATACTTGCAGAAAAGCAAAACAATGTGTAATGTTTCTAATCACAATTTCCTTCAACAAAATCTAAAATGTCTCACACGGTTAGAAAATCCAAAATGATTCACACAGTTATTAAATGGATGCAAACTCAACCATGAAAATTAATATTGTTATGACATTATTGTGCCAAACTTTTTGTTTGACGATTGTGTTGAGAAATTGTGAGATTTTCTGATAAAATATCAATGTTGATAATCACAAACAATATTCTTGATAGGACACGATGAAATCAAGACTCCGTTAAATTCAACACCAGACAATTTAAACACAAACAAATCTAAAATAGAAAATTAAGTTGTTGATCCAATTTTACTTTAATTATAGATAGTATCTTCCGCAAGTTTTTGGAAGTTGAAGAGGATGGAGATGGAAAAGAGATAGGGACTAGGTTGTGTGTGGAAAAGTGTAGTTGATATCATTTTTATATAAAATAAATCTGAACCATTAATTAAATTTAATGGTGTTTTTCTTATGTTTCACCGATAAGAGACTTAGTTGATCCCTCACCCTAGAATCTACCGCACAATATATATTTTCACAATAGTTGTTAAAATAAACACGGTACATTTTTAACACTATATCAAGCCTTTTTTCCTTCACAAATGAAGCCTTTTGAAATTCTCCTAAAAAAAATGAAGCCTTTTGAAATTATTTCGTTTTCGTTGTATACACTCCATATTTAGTTACTATGTTCATATATACAAAGCACCTTTTACTTTTTTTCACTTTTATTAAGAAAATTTAATAGTGTAGTTAATTTGAATGTATGAATGTACCTAAAATATTCCTTGTATGTGTCTTTCGTCCCAAAATGGAAGCAAAAATTGGTCAACAAAAATTAATGTATTTGGTTCAAAATTTGTATCAAATACATCAGCTTATGTTGACCCATTTCAGCTTACATTTTAGGTCGGGGGAGTATGCCGTAAATTTTGTTTTTTCATATTCCAAGATATTTAATGGTTTTAATTATTGGTTTATTTGAGGATAAATTTTTAGTCAAATAGAGTCAAATATATTTGCATTAATTTATAAACTAGAATATGACCCCACGCGTTGCAATCGTTTAGATTTTTTTTTTTGAAGGAGAGCAAAGTAATATTTATAGGGTGGATTCTAAGGTGAGGGTCCAATTAGGTCCCTCATCGGTGAACCACGAGAAAAACACCAATAGATTAAATAAGTGATTCAGATTTATTTAAATTAAAAGAGGGAACATGTAGAACTGCTCACATTCAATCATATCCTGGAATGGTTTCACCCGTTGTTAACCGTAATTAATTGTTACGAACCGAACCGAACCAAACCATTACAAATCAATTAATTCCTTTTCACACAAAAATCTGAACCCTTTTTCTAAACCCTAATTCCATTTCAAATTCAATCAAATTCACCATCTTCAATCTTCACCTCTTCAATCAAATTCACCATCTTCAATTTTTTCTTCTTATTTTTCTTGGAGGTGCCCTAAATCCGTTCATATGAAAAGATTAAAGGGAAATATCAACTTAGTTTTGCAACATTGGCTGTCTTGTGGGAATGGGAAGCCTGTATTCAATTTTATTCGATGTTTATACATATTCTTCCCTATAGTATTATACAATTCCATTTCATTCATGTTCCCTCTTTGAAGTAAAACATGGTACTAAAACGTGAGAAAATATTAATTAAACGTGAGAAAATAATATTTTAATTCCAACTTTATTTTTTGCGAGAAAAATCTTTTTAGTACCATGTCAATCTCAGGATATGATTGAATGTGAGCAGTTCTACATGTTCCCTCTTTTAATTTAAATAAATCTGAACCACTTATTTAATCTATTAGTGTTTTTCTCGTGGTTCACCGGTGAGAGACCTAATTGGACCCTCACCCTAGAATCCACCATATTTATAGTTTATAAATGTATTGATTTGTGTAAAATTTGAAGTTTATAAAAAGAATAATGGAGTGAGATAAAACAGGATAAGTTTGTAAACCAAATATCTTGTCAAAAGAGTTTGTAACCAAATATGAGTGATTTTCACTACTAAAAAACTGATGATGCCAAAAGACGAGTGATTGTGAAAAAACAATAAAATACTTATATTCCCTTAACATGGTTTTCTTCTTCGTCTATTGATGTTGTGACAATGTTGGTGCCTCTTTCTACAAAACTGATAACGGATGAGTTAGCTATGGAAGACTATGGAAATGTCAAGATCGATGATTCTCAATTTGATTATGGTTGGTTCATTTCTGACATGCGTATTGTTAATTATTGTCAATATATTTTCATTACTCTTCTACTTTTCAGATCTTTTAAATTTATTCCAGTTATATGTTAATTATTTGCAACTTGTGCAAAATAAAACTCCAATAGCTTAACAGCATAAGATGATATTCAAGATCATAGAACTGAATACAAAACTGATATTTATTGAGATATATGTACAAGGCTTTTTAATGTACTAGAAAGAATTACATAACAAAAGTAACATGTATCGTAGACAAGCCATATATAAAGAATTATATGTTGTGTATGTATCAGGCCTTGCATGACATCCTCCTCGGCCTTGCTTGCCCGGAGTTCTGACTGTCTTACTGAATTTTGATGCAATTCCTTGACAATGCTGTTAAAATCTGTTTTAGGGAGGGAAGGATTCATAAAATATTTTGTTTGGTGTTATATATTTCTTAGGCCCTGTGACATTGGAATAACATTTAGGTGTTCAGATATTAGAAATTGTCAAATGAAGAATCTACATTAAATATGTTTATGCAACAACCATCAATGTGAGTATCTTAATTGCATGATTACAATATATGGAGCAAATATGTTTTTGATTGCATATCCAGTCGTTGTAAAATACAAAACTGTGCTTTTAGTAAATGCCAAGGACTAAAAAATATGTTGCATAAAATTGTGACCATTCAACTTTGCTTTCATTGCGGTTTTAAGTTGAATGGTCACAATTTTATACGGACTAAAAAATATTTTTCTCATAAACTGTGTGAATACAATATATATGAATACATGGCCAATATATGTATGCATGATTACAACATGATCATGCAACAATCATCAATGTTTAACTGAGTATCTTAATTGCAAAGCACTCTTTCAGTAAGGGGTTCAACCATTATTAAACTTATATAGTCATATACCTGAAATAAGTGACATGACAACAATTAGATTATGTTTACAATTGTCACTCATATCAAGGGATTATAGAGACTTCGGAATACCTCGCATCGATGCTTCTGAAGATCAGCAGGAAGATCCTTTCGTAGCCTTTAATCGAAGCCGCATAAAAGCGAAACACCTTCTCCGTTGAAATGCAAAGGACAACAAGAATCATGTTAAACTTATGTTAAAAGCTAGAGAACATACATTCAAAAAAATACAATGAACAAGAGCGGGCTCAAATAAGAAATTCTATCTTAAATGAGAGTTATTCATCTTGTAAGATAAGAGTGGTTAAATTGTAAATTCTCGAGAAATTATAGTATGATCCATATGGTTGATGGAACATATTTTCTTTAAATTTTCAAAGTTGGATTTTGCTGTTTTAGCTGAAGCTGTTCAAAGTGAAACAATGGTTCAAGATAATGCAAAGAAGCATAAAACTAGAACAATTGCTGCACATAATTGTCTTGCAACACTTGGTAAGTCTTGGTTTTACTATCTTATGTTTGATACTATTTTTAATGGTTTATAATCATGCTAGTACATCCATTTCAGAGATTGAACTTTATAGTCATTTTATATGTGAACATGTATATAAAATAGATTTGATTTCTTGCGTAAAATATTACATGACCATCTTATTAAACTTGACCTTTAGAAAATTTACACCATAAATTTAAAAATCTTGGCATCCAGTTACCATTATTATCTCGTTAATAAATGGATTTATGACACAACACAACTTTAACATTCTATATGTATTATTTTGCGCTCTTTTATTAAAAGATGAATACATGTTGATGTTGCAGAGGAGATTGAAGCATTAAGAACTGACACTGCATGCGTTACTCGAAAGGAAACTACTTTTTCAGAGAGATTACTCCCTTTAATCTGGATTATATAATAAACAAACAATGAATAATTATATTGATAAAAGAACTTAAAGCTTTCTTGAAGAGTTACTTCTCATAAGTAGTGCTTTGGCAGCAGAAAATACATACAAATGCAATTGCTGCATATAGCAAAGCTTCTCCGTGAAGTGCAAACCAGATATACAGGCATAGCAGAAAAATGTAACACCAACCACAATTGATCCTATAACTTTTTGAGAGTTAGAGAAGAAGAGATTGAGAAATATACAAACTCCTGATGATAATAATAATCTAGCAAACTCCAAAGAGTTAGAAATTTTCTCTGATATTTGAAAGATTTTCTCAAGAAGATGGATGTGAATGTTTTCTCTCTTCTAAGACCTTTCAGAATTGATGACTTGTTACAAGAAATGCTTTGGTAGTGGAAAAACTTGATCTGAAGAGTTTCTGTGAAGAAATTCATTGCATAGAGATCATTAATTTTGTAATATGGAAACTCAAACCACTTGTTAATTTCATAACACATTGATTACAGCTTTAATTCTGGCATACAAACTATTAAACACCATGGAAAGCTTTAATTTAAGATCGAATACTACAGTAGGTATTTGTTTAGCACAAACCAAACTTATTCATTTTTCATTTCTTCTATACAATTAAGTGTTTCTTATCTTTCTGAAAAATCAATGCAACAAGATAATAAGCTCAAATCAGTATGATAGTTCATAAAATTCTGGAGAGCAGATAATTTTCAAGAGTATAAGAAGAAACTGGTGTGATAAAAATAACATGCAAATGAAATTATTGCAAAGAGAAATAAGTAGAGTGAAAAGAAGGTTATAACTATCTAATAATACATGTCTAATAAAAATGTAACATATATCTATCTTCTATGCAAAGTAAAGCTAGTTAGTAAAAAGGAGCTACCACTTAGTTAGTTGAAGTCACACATATGATAGGATTAGAAAAATATTCATGCCAATAGGTTTGAAAAATCCAGAAAATTGAAACCATTTACTTTTGCGGTATAAATATTAGAAACCATTTAATACTGAAAATACAGAAAATCAAAACATAGAAACAGTTAATTTGAGAGGATATATGGTACCTTTCTAAATGAGATCCCTTAAAATTATGTTTGGGATGTGAGCAATATTGCGCCAAGTTGCACTTGTTTGCGCCTCGCATTCTTTAACTAACAGTGGACATCCGATGATTTCTAGGGTCTGTAATTTGGTAAGACGAGACAGTCCTTCAGGAACCGATGCTAAATGTGTGAAATACCTTATTGTCACATGTTGTAGCGATGAGAGGTTACAAATCCAGTCAGGCAATTCCTTTAGATCATCACAATGTTGTAACGTGATTTTCTGTAGAGAAGGAAGACTGTTGAAGTTGTCACGAAACCAACTAGCAATTTTCTGAAATTGTAACCTTGAAAAATATTCAATTTGAAGGTTTTGGAGAGATGTAAGATTTTGCATCCAATTTTCTGGGATCTTATTGACAGCAAGTGTATGTCCACCAATACACAGGGATTTGAGCATGGAAAGCGCAGGCAACGAGAGACTCTGATTGTTTACTGTTGCATTCAATGCCTCCACAGGACTAACATTTAACTCCAAACTCTTGTCAAGTTTTGGAAAAGTAGGCATGTGAATCAAGTTCTGACATCCTGTGATTGATAATTGAGAAAGAAGAGGAAAGGGAGGGAAGGATAGATGACGTGATTGTGAAGAGTGAATATAACCTCCCATCTTACACCATCCCATCAACCGAGGGCAACCCTCCAATCTGAGTATCTCCAAAGATGGGAAGAACTTTTAAGGCAAAATAGGTTTTTCATAACATATGTAGATCAGCATACGAAGGAAACTTATATGAAGTGACTTAAGGAACGGGAGACGTTCCAATGGGGGGAGAAACTGCAAACCAACACAGTAAGTGATAGAGATTTCAACAATATTTGTTAGTGAAGAAAGCCATTTTGAATCATACAGCAACACCCGAAACTCCCAAGGACTGATTCCATACACTTGCAATTTCATTGTTTGTAGGCAAATAAGCTTGCTTATGGATTTGAAAATATCTATTGAAACCCTGCAATCATATAATTTAAGGCATCTTAAATGCTTTAATTTTCCAATTGAAAAAGATAGCTTAGTTAAAGAAGAATCTGACAGTTTCAAGACGCGCAAGTGTTTGAAATTTGAAATAACTGACGATTCCTCCCCATCTGTCCAACCTGGAGACGAGGACAACAAAACCAAAGTTCTCAGCCTACTTGCATCCAGTGAGTCCAACAATCCAATGGCTTTATGTTGAAACGATACATGCATGGGTCTTTCTACTAGTTCATTTGCCTCACCATCCAAGGAACAACAATCTTTGCCAGCTACTTGCATTGCGAGATCATGCATTAAATCATGCATTTTGAAACTATATATATCACCATCTTCATCCATTTTTGCATCTTGGAAAAATGACTTTGTCAAGAAAATCTTCACAAATTGGTTACCAACATCTTCAATAAGCGTAATTTCAGGTGAACATTCAAGATAACCTTGTGCCATGCACAGCTGAATCCACTCATCCTTCTCTATTTCCCAATCCTTAGGATATATAGAGCAATATGCAAAACATTGTCTATGTTGAGGTGACAAGTTTTGGTAACTCAGTTTGAGAACCGGCGTGATGCTATTTTCATCTTGGCATAATCTCCAAAAGTCACCTTGTAAGACATTGTTCCATTCACTCTCTTTACTCTTACCTTGCAATAGGCCTCCCAATGTTCTAATAGCTAGTGGAACCCCACTGCACTTTTCTGCTATCTCCTTACCAATTGATTCAAGAGTTTCGTGCATTCCTTGGGCCTCATTCCCATATGTAATGATGTTATTTAGCAAACCCCATGATTCTTCTGGATTCAAACCATTCAAAACATAAAGTTCGCCTACACCCATTGTCTGTGCCACAGTTTTACTACGAGTCGTCACTAAAATCTTACTCTCTTTAGCACCACACATCAAGTAAGTTCTCAATTCAATCCATTTTTGATGACTCTCATTCCAAATGTCATCTAGGACTAACAAGTATTTTCTTTCTGATAAATTTTGACGGAGGTTACTTTGCAAGTTGTCCAATGATAAGTTTTCATCAACTTTTCTATTTAATATTGACTCCAATATTTTCATCAAAATAGTTTTGACATCAAAGTTTTCAGAGACACATACCCATATCTTCTTTTCAAAAATGTTTTCTACTTCCTTATCATTGTATACCAACTGAGCAAGAGCTGTCTTGCCTAAACCACCAATACCAACTATGGAAATCAAGGAGACATTGCGGTCTCTTTGAGGTTGCCTCAATAAATTTATAATCTCTTTTTTCTTATTTTCTCTTCCGATGATATCTGATTCTAATACAAAAGAACTGGTTTCCCTCCTTACACTGTCGGTTTGCATAATTACCACAATATTTTGGCTTAAATTCAACTTGGACATTTCGTCCACTACATCAGTAAATTTTTTGAGAATTTTTTCAATTTCATGAGCCATCATGTAGCGGAAAGCAATTCGGTTTGGTGATAACGAATAGAATACCTTAGTCACTTTGTTCTTCTGACGTGCGTCTGCTTTGTGTCTCAAATCTTCAATAACAAATTCATCTAGCAAGTTGTCAGCAAAATTCATCACATCTTTGAGTCTTCTAATCCAGTTTTTTACAGCATGGTTTTGTTCTTGTTTGTCCTCAGAGTCAAGGAGTACATTTCTGATAGACTCAACTGTATTCTTAAGCCTTTCCACCTCATTCATGACACCATAAATTCCTCCAAATTCACGAAAGGCCGCAGAAGCCAACCTGTCAAAATTTAAACTTCAGTAAGCATCTAACTTCTTTTTCATTTGACACTATACTTCTATTTATAATAAAAGATTTTACATAAAGAACAAACATGTATGCAACATATATATGTTAGGTGTGACAATTTAAAATTTAGGGATGAAAAATTGTTCACCTTTTAATGAGGCTTTCAGCAAGGCTATATGGAATTAGTTCAGCCATCCTTCAAAAAGGTCATATTGATCAAGAGAAGATTTAAAAGTTGAAAAGTTTAACTGTTGTTAAAGAAAACATGAAGAGTTTAATAATGATTGAATGGAGGAAAAGTATTGGTACATGTGGACAAAGGGAATGGACAAAAATGGACTTATCTGCCAACAGGACCAACCAAACTCACAATTATTATATGAGAAATCCACAACAACAACCAAGCCTTATCCCACTAAGTGGGGTCGGCTACATGGATCAAATGACGTCACAGTGTTCTATCAAAAATCATATTTGGATCCAACTCATTGACCTCTAAATCTTTAATGCTAGGTTTCCATAAAAATAAAATAATGGTAGGGTAACAGTTAAAAGAAGAAAAAAAAAACTCAATGCCAGTGCCCAGTTGATTATTATTGGAGTGCGTTAAAGATGAGTATACAATTGTTTTCCTTTTTGAATTCTCCCATTGGTGAGTCATACAGCTAAAAATTGATACTCGACACCGTTAAAACATCATTTATAATTATTGATTTTTTTTTGTTGAAGGATCATTTATAACTATTGATGTGACTAGAAGATAGAGAAAAATAATAACTAAAAACTAAATAATATAAGCATGGAGAATAAAAAATTGTCAAAATAACATTTCTCTTCTCTATCGAGCTCCATGCGTTAGGATAACATTTCTCTTCAAAATAACTTTTTGTTTTTATATTTAATTTATTTCTTTCTTTCTTGACAAATGGCCCAACAATCAATTACAAAATTAATTATTAATTAATTTATAAAAATGACAAAAAAAATAGAATCATATAGTATCTATTTTGAGTAAACAGAATGCAAAATAAAAATAACTTGCAGGGAGGGACTCAAATAATGAAATGTTCATACACACATTCAGTCTAATTTTATTGGACTTAGTGGTTAAACTCTTTCCAAGTCTGCCAAGTCCAAAAGATCATCAAATCAAAATAGAAGAAAAGGAAGTAAAATGATGTAAACCGGTACACAAAAGTAATTCAGCCATACAGTAATAACTAATAACAAAAGTGTCTGATCATAGTTACAAACCACTTAAAAGAGAACAAAATTAAGAGAACAAGAAAACTTAAAACATAGGCTGTAAACTCATGCAGAACTGAGGAACTCTTCATCCTCAGAAAATTTGTAAATTTTTGGACTACATCCGAAATTCAGTTTCTTCATTCTTGAGTTTCAGCACAACACTCAATGTGATGAGTCAATCACGATTCTCGCACAACAGAAGCAAATCATCGGTCCATGATATTTACCTGTCCAAAAGTCACAAAGAAAATAATATTACACTCTAACCATCTTCATACATCTAAAACAGGTATTTGTTTAGCAGACACAGGCCAAACCTAGCCATCTGCTGGTCAATTTCAAGATAATCAAAGAATGGAAACCAAAAGAATGAAAGAAAAAAAATAACAGTTGTTTTTAGAGGATATGGTACCTTTCTAAATGAGATCCCTTGTGATGTTTGGAATGTGAGCAATTTTGGGCCAATTTTCACTTGATTCTGCCTCACATTCTTTAACCAACAGGGGACATCCGATGATTTCTAGGGTCTGTAACTGGGTGAGACGAGGCATTCCTTCAGGCACCGATACTAAATGTGGGAAACACCTTATGGTCACATGTTGAAGCGATGATAGGCTACACATCCAGTCAGGCAATGTCTCTAGGTCATCACAATATTGTAAGGTAATTTTTTGTAGAGAAGGAAGACAGTTGAAGTCCTCACTAAACCAAACTGCAATTTCATGAACTTGCTTGCTTGAAAAATATTCTATTTGAAGATGTTGGAGAGAAAAAAGATTATGCAACCAATTTTCTGGGATGTTATAGACAGGAAGTTTGTGTCCACCAATACACAGGGATTTGAGCATGGAAAGAGGAGGAAACGAGACACTCTGATTGTTTAGTGTTGCATCCAGTATCTCCACATGACTGCCATTTAACATCAATCTCTTGTCAAGTTTTGGAAAAGCAGGCATGCAAGTCAACTTCCGGCATCCTTCGATTGATAATTGAGTTAGAAGAGGAAAAGGAGGTAAGGATAAATGGCGTGATTGTGTAGAGTCAATATCATCTCCTATCCTATACCACCCTCGCAACTCTAAGCAATACTCCAACTTGAGGCTCTCCAAAGATGGGAAGAATTTTTCAGGAAAAAGAGGCTTTTCGTAATGTATGAATTCCAGCATACCAAGGTAACTTATATGAAGTGACTTAAGGAATGGAAGATGTTCTAACGGGGGGAGAAACTGCAAACTTCCACAAAAAGTGAGAGAGATTTCAACAATATTTGTTAGTGAAGAAAGCCATTTTGAATGAGTAATACCATTATACCGCAACACCTGAAAGTCCCAAGGACTGATTTCATGCACTCGCAATTTCAACGTTGTAAGGCAAACAAGACTGCTTATAGATTTGAAAAGATCTATCGAAGCCTTGCAATCATATATGTTAAGGCATCTTAAATGCTTTAATTTTCCAATTGAACCAGATAGTCTAGTTAAAGAAGAATCTGATAGTTTCAAGACACGCAAGTATTTGAAATTTGAAATAACTGACGATTCCTCCCCATCCAATCCTGTCCAAAAGGGAGATGAGGACAACAAAAAAGTTCTCAACCTGCCTGCATCCAGTGAGTCCAACAAACCAATTGCACTACGTTGAAACGATATATGCATGGGTCTTCCTACTGGTTCTTTTGCATCGCCATCCAAAAAACAACAAAATTTTCCAGCTACTTGCATTGCGAGATCATGCATTAAATCATGCATTTTGAAACTATGTATATTACCATCTCTGTCAATTCTTGCATCTTGGAAAAATGACTTTGTCAAGAAATTCTTCACGAATTGGTTACCAGCATCTTCCATGTGCTCAATATCAGGTGAACCTTCGAGATAACCTTGTGCCATGCACAGCTGAATCCATTCATCCTTCTCTATTTCCCAATCCTTAGGATATACGGAGCAGTACGCAAAGCATTGTCTGTGCTGAGGAGACAAGTTTCGATAGCTCAGTTTCAGAACCGGCATGATGCTATTTTCATCTTCGCATAATCTCCATAAGTCACCTTGCAAGATATTGTTCCATTCACTCTCTTTACTTTTACTTTGCAATAGGCCTCCCAATGTTCTAATAGCTAGTGGAACTCCTCTGCATTTTTCTGCTATCTCCTTACCAATTGATTCTAGAGTTTTGTTCACTCCTTGAGCCTCATTACCGTATGTAACGATGTTCTTTAACAAACCCCACGATTCTTCTGGAGTTAAACCATTCAAAGCATAAGGGTCACATACACCCATTGTCTGTGCCACAGTTTTACTCCGAGTCGTCACTAAAATCTTACTACCTTTAGCACCACACATCAAGTAAGTTCTCAATTCAATCCATTTTTGATGACTCTCATTCCAAATGTCATCTAGGACTAAAAAGTATTTTCTTCCCGATAAATTTTGCCGGAGGTTATTTTGCAAATTCTCTAATGATAAGTTTTCGTCAACTTTTCTATTTAATAACGACTCCAATATGTTCTTCAAAATAGTTTTGACATCAAAGTCTTCAGACACACATACCCATATCTTCTTTTCAAAATATTTTTGCACTTCCCCGTCATTATACACCAGCTGAGCAAGAGCTGTCTTGCCTAAACCACCAATACCAACAATGGCAATCAAGGAGACATTGTGGTTTCTATGTGGTTGCCTCAATAAATTTATAATCTCTTTTTTATTATCTTCTCTACCAATGATATCCGATTCTAATACAAAAGAGCAAGTTTCTCTCCTTTTATCGTCACTTTGCTTAACAACCACAATATTTTGGCTCAAATTCAACTTGGTCATTTCATCCACTACATCATTAAATCTTTTTCTTATTTTTTCAATCTCATTAGCCATTTTACGGCGAAAAGAAATTCTTTTTGGAGATAAGGAATGCAATACCTTGGACACTTTGTTCTTCTTACGTGCTTTCATTTTGTGTCTCATGCCTTCAATAACAAATTCATCTAGCAAGTCATCAGCAGGATGAAGCACATCATTGAGTCTTTTAATCCAGTTTTGAACAGCATGGTTTTGTTCTTGTTTCTCCTCAGCATCAAGGAGCACAGCTTTGATGGATTCAACCGTCTCCCGAAGCCTATCCACCTCATACTTAACGCCATATATCTGTCGAAATTCACGACAGGCCTCAGAAGCCAAGCTGTCAAAAGAAACAAAAAATTCAGTACACTAACTAAATGTTTTCATTTTGAGATTTTTCTTCTAAAAAGGTATTTAATAAAATAAAAAAATAAAAAACTATGTTTGTTAGATGTTACAATTATAATGAAATGTGTAGAGTAAGGTATGAAAATTTGTTCACCTTTTAATGATGCTTTCAGTAAGGCCATATGGAATTTGTTCAACCATCCTTCAAAAAGAGCAGATTGATCAAGAGGAAGATTGAAAAGTTGAAGAGTTTGAGAGTGAGAAAGAAAGAATGTAGGAAAATAATTGGTGTACAATGTACATACAAAGGGAAGGGACCAAAATGGAATTATAAGGTGAAAAGTAGTCAAGTTTGTGCTGCTAGCTAGGTGGACCAACCCAACACTACCTACCAAACAATTATTGTAAAGTCTCTGGCGTTATTAAGATTGGTATAAATTACTGCTCTTCATGTACCACTCTTTTGGTACACCCTTTTCTACCACCGATGACATGGCATGGAAATATTAAAAAATTTAACTTTTTTTTTGTAAAGAATGATAAAAAAGAAAAGAATAGATCTAGCAAATAAAAAAATTGATATTTTGTCTCCCATTTGAGAAATGTGATCTCTGCTCTCTCTCCATCTCTTTGTCGTTGCTATCTCCGATCTTCGACCGCCATCTCCTCCCAGTCTCTGACGTCTGCATTCTCTCTAACTGTCTCTTCTCCTTCTGTGATTCAACACCGACCGTTGTCTCCGTCGCCGAATCAAACCGTTGAAGGTGATGTATATCTTAAATCTTGTATTGTTTTCAATTGACCAGCTTGTATATTATAAATTATGGTGCCACTTTAGGCTTTATGTAGCTAACTGTTTAATTGAATTACTACATCAAATCTCTCTTGCGCACACAAATTTCAACATGGATAATATTTCAACAACTCTGTAATATTTGCATATGTTTTTGGCTTTCTGGAATTAGCTATACCAATTTATGAAGTTTTTGCACCTTACCCATTTGGATGCTTTTATTATATTAATGGTTGCACATGATGAGAATTGCATTTGTTTTTGTGATACATAGAAAACATTCGTTTATCATTGTATTATTGTTAGTAAAAAATCATAAGTTTTTCCCAAATTTTTTAGTTTGATTGTGATTGTTCCTCTAAATGTTATCACGTAGAGTTGGTGTCAAATTCTTAATCACAAGAATTGTGGTCACACTTTTGTTAAAAAATGGTCAAAGTGTTAGAAATTGGAAGGAAAAAAATGTGGTTACGTCTATGTTAAAATATGGTTAGGTGCAAATAAATTTTTGTCAGTATCTCTATAATAACAAAGATAGGAAAACATTAACTTGTCGCAATATTATCTCCATAACGTTCTTCAATTTTTGTGGAAAACATGTGATTATAAAAGGTGTTTGTATTTTAGTTATAAGATGAACTTTTTCAAATCATTCTTATAACGTGTGTTGAGAATAGGTGTTTGTGGGTGTTTTAATTGTTGTTGCTAGAAATTGTTTTTGTATACAACAGATAAGGTAAACAAACAAAAACAAATGAAAAAGGGTTGGTGGTGTTGGTGTTGGTGTAACTACACTTTAGTTAATTAGACGTTTAATGTGTATATAATTGTTGTCTTTGATGTGATTAATGAATGAATAATGTTAATTTTTCAGCCAAAGATAAAGACTCAAATCTCCCGTACCAATAAGTTGGTAGATATTAGAGGTACTATGCGCAAATGAGTATAATATGGAAACAATGTTCCGATATCTGGTGGAAATGAAGACCTATATAGGAATCGATGGTACTTTATTGAAGGAAATATTGCATAGGTGGGATGCAAGTAGCTTAGGATTTAGAGTAGGTGTTCGGACTGTAGCCTTTAAACATATAGTCCTTTGTTTGGCTCTAGGTTTGCCTATTGTAGAAAAATCTTTGTCGGAATCGATTGATAGGGATAGTCATGTTCAAACATTGTTTGACATGAACGAAGTTATTGATATTAATAGTGTACATTCAAAGTTGGAGGTCCTTCAAGAAGGGGACAACATAGATAATTTTTGTAGAGTTTACATCTTATTCGCCTTGTGTTTTATATTTTCCGAAATCACACAAGTACATATAATTGGGGTGTTGCTGTTTACGAAGATTTAATGGGTAATCTTAGTAGTGCAGCGTCAAGTCATAAATAACTTCTATAAATAACTTCTTTTACAATCTGCGAGTTTATCACGCCTAAAGACGGACAAGTCATAATTTATGAAAAAACAGTGGTCACGCACCTATAAAAATATGGTCACACAAACCATATATTTGGCTAGTATATCTTTCCCAAGTATAAATAATCTTATCTTAGGCGAATCGAACACATAATATAATTTGATCACTGCACTAAAAGTTTTTCCAACCATAAATAACTTCTTTTACAATCTGCGAGTTTATCACGCCTAAAGGCGGACAAGTTCTAATTTCTAAAAAAATAGTGGTCACACACCTTAAAAAATATGGTCACACAGACCATATATTTGGCTAGTTTATCTTTCCTAGATATAAATAATCTTGTTTTAGGCGAATCGAACACATAATCTAATTTTATCACTGCACTAAAAGCATTTTCAACCACAAATAACTTCTTTTACAATTTGTGAGTTTATTGATGAGCAAAACCGCAAGTGTACGGTTCTGCCGAAGTAGTAAAAAGAGAGTATCATTTCAACAGGGAGTTGTTTAATTTGATTGACTTTTAAAAGATGATTAGAAGAGAATTTGATTATAAAGATTGGGTTTTAAAGGTTTTAAAACAATAATAATAAAAG
>Ga0228710_1003210_pt1 | contig 26066 bp, 11 predicted proteins | sample MedpolnodulmetaG_FD_177995 | JGI IMG/M metagenome (GOLD analysis project Ga0228710, IMG submission 177995) | Root nodule microbial communities from Medicago polymorpha collected in Santa Monica, California, United States - pink nodules | ecosystem: Host-associated > Plants > Roots > Nodule...
AGGGTTAGAGATTTTTCCCATACAATCTCCTCACTACTTTTACATATTCCTAGTAAAGCACGCACCACTCATTCAACTGAGTCCTAGAGATCAGACAGGCGTGTGTAACCAAATATATGAAATAAAAAACCATCCCAGAAAAGAGTTCACTAAAAATAAGAACCAACTGACAAAAAAAGGTTCCAGGTGTGAATTGTTTTCAATGATGAATGACTTAAAAACTTAACTTTAAGTGTAGTTTGAAATTGAATCCTGCATACAAGCAATAATAAATATAGCTAGCAACAAAGTTAAGAAGTCAATTTGGTTATACCTTACAGCTAGCTAGCTATTATTATTATTACTATCATCAAAGGTTTCCAAAAAATCTAGTACCAGAGGATATTATCAAAAATATTCATAAACCAGTTCAAGAACCCAAGTGCAAATGAGTTGAAAGGTAATCATTACCGGGCGCAAAGGAAGGCCAATAGGACTAAGGTTCACTTTTGGTGCACCCATGTCCGGCGGATGATGATATCTACATGTAGAACCAAATTTACAGTCCCCTGTTTTCATGTAATGCTGACATTCCTGCTGATCAGGCCTTTCAGGTAACGAGTGTTCCTTCTGACTACTACCTGAAGGACCAGTTGAGGGACCAGAAGATTGATAAGGACCAGCTGAGGGACCAGAAGATTGGAAAGGACCAGCTGAGGGACCAGAGGATTGGTAAGGTCCAGTATAGACAGTTGTTGGTGAAGGTAGCTGAGCATAGGCAGTTGTTGGTGAAGGTAGCTGAGTTATCCCATACAGCTGTGTTGAACCAACACTCAACTGAGTACTAGAAGGAAGTACAGGACTTGCTGCAGGAGCCTGCATCTAGAACTCAAAAGCTTCAACGAAAGCACATATAATTTGAGTAAGCAGTCAAAACAAAAGTCCGGGACATACCTGATAAGGGCTCCAGCCTGAAAAAGGGACCATGGTGGGGGACATTACCATTGGCCCATAAGGGCCCTGGACAAATGACCCATGTAGAAGAGGTGGCCTCGCAACAAGTACACCATATTGTTGTTGTGAAGGACCGGACGGAGGCTGTACAGTTTGATAAATAGGTGAAGGTACCGGCATTGGCAGAGGTGAAACTTGGGGAACTGGTGACGGTGCTATCATTTGGCCACCCGCAGGCTGTGGATGATGGAATTTACATGTTGCACCAAACTTGCATTGTCCCGTTTTCACATAATAGGAACACTCTTTCTCACCCTGTTATGATTTTTCACAGAAGTTCAGATATACAGAACAAACTTTTTTCATGATTCAGAAATGTGAGTGCAACAACCACAAAATCTCATGGAACAAATATTAAGTGATACAAAGTACTAACCACTCGCAACGGATATCCATAACAATTTAGCGACACAGGAGCAGTAGTTCCTGCCGCCTGTCTAGGATGGTGATACTTGCAGGAAGCGCCAAATTTGCATGATCCCGTCCTCGCATAGTACTGCAGCATGACATAAGCAGATATAATCAATACAAAAGGACAGCAACTGAATTTGAAGACAATCAAAACAAAATAAAAGTCAACTTCACTTCTGCACTGACATGCATGCAAAACAAAATTGCTCAACATCGACGTTTTAACACGGTTTCGTTCCAATTTGAGCAGTTTAAAACAGTTGAACAATGACAGAATTCAGTTATTAAAACATTGTTTTCCACACAAAAGACGAATAACAGTGTCAATTGGGAAATGCAATCATCATTGGATATAAATGCAACCCATAATTGAGCATAAACTGAATTAACCACCTGGCAAACTGGTTGTCCAACTCGTTCTGGATATTCCCCGGCAATCCTCGCAGCTCCAATAACCTAAACCAATCACAAACAGAAATCCCCAAAATTTCAATCACCATGTCCAATGCACAACCTCAATCACACACAATTAAGTGAATTTCACCGACAAAATTCAATGAATAAAACAAAACACAGCCCCAATAGTAAAAAAAAAAAAAACATAAAAATCCAAACCTTAACTCTAACAAACAACACACACAAGATCAAACACATTCATATAACAGAACCAGACACAATCACATCAAGAACAAAACCTTAAAACAAAAACCTTAAAAACTAAAAAAAAATAAAAAAAATTACCGCGCCACGGTCACGTGGATGGTTAAACCGACACCTAGAACCATAACCGCAAAAACCTGTCCTCAAATAATAGATACAATCAGCTTCATCAGGTCGTTGTGGATACGATTCACCACCACCATACCCTGCAACATTCACAAAAATCACTTCCATTACACTCAAATCGAAGAAATCAAAAATCAAACAGAAACGAAATGAAATTGAGAATGCAGATAGAAAGATAGAATCATCACCTTCATCGGCACCGACGGAAGTCCATTCCGGCGACGGATCAGAGTGCAACTGTGACGACCCATCGTTAGCTCGGCCGTACCTTTGTTCCATTGTACGGACGAAACGAAGGGTAAAAATGGAACAATCTGAAAAAGTTTGGAACCCTCAAAATAGAGAATGAATGGTTCCGATGAAAAGCGTGTGAATGAAGAAACTAGAGTGAGAAACTGGTTCGGATTTCTGGGGTTTCTCTCTCTAAACAAAACACAACACCCTTCTCTTCTCTCTGCTCTGTTTCTTCTCTCTCTCTACACACACTGTTTTGCTCTTTCTCTCTCCTTTTCAAAGCGTTTTTGTTTCATAAATAATAATAAATTTTTGTCTTTATTTATTTATTTTCTTACTTTTTTTTATTGGTGGGAGTTATAGTTACGTTTTTATACGCGCCAAACACATCACTAAAATACCAAAACAATCTTACACTTTCTTTATTGTGAATTATTACAAATATATGGAGTGTATTTTTTACTCATTACAAATCTATATTAAATCCTGATAACATTGTCAAAATATTTAAAACTCACTTAAATTAAACGCTGATTAGATTTGGAGATTTCCACTCAAAAAAGAAAAGGATTGGGAGAATGTGAAGTATTATCAAATCTCAAAATTAAATGTAAAGCTAATTGGATTAATTGCTAGATTCTGAAATTTTGTAAAATATTTCATAGTGAACTAAATATGGAACTTTTTTTATCAAAAAAAACTAAATATTCTGAATTTATATCAAAATATTTTAAACAAAATTAAATACAGGTTATTTTGTTAGATGAAATTTATGCCCGTCGTAAATTTTGAAAATAAGTTCCCCAAAAAATATAGCAAGATTCACATAGATTTTGGTGTTTCCGCGTCCAAACACCAACAAACTAGCGTCTAACAAAAGCCATTATGATTCATATCTTCTTAAATTCACGATATAAAATATTAGGATGCGGTTTTGAGGTTGTAGTAATTTTCAGATGCGAATCCATTCACATGATTAGTGAATCCATTCATGCAGTTAAAGTGGATATTGAAAATCAAAATGATTCTATTACTCCTGGATTCAACAAGAAGTTGTTGATGATATTTAAACATTAGGACGCGGTTTTGTGGTTGTCGTGATTTTCAAATGCAGATCCATTCATCCGATTAGCGGATCAATTCACACAGTTAAAATGGGTATTGAAAATCAAAATGATTCTATTACTTCCGGATTCAATAAGAAGTTGTTGTTGATATCAATAGATTTTATTTTTTATAAAAAAAAATTATAAAATTATAAAGTTGATGAAATTCGTAGATTTTGAATTTTTTAAATATTAATTTCTAAATTAAATATAAACGTTTATTAGGTTACATCAAACGTCTATGTGAGTAAAAATACGTCTCACAGTAGCTACAAGTGAATAGACCATAGATCATATCATAAAAATGACAAATAAAAAACGAGGGACCAAAATTTAGAAAGGAAATAAAAGGTTAAATAGCAAAATCAAAAATTCTATTTTTAAAATAGGGGAACAACATTTTATTTTTCTAAAAATATAGGACCAATAGTGCATTTAAACCTTAAATATAAATAAGATTGCAAGAATAATTAACGGAAAACGACAATATTACTAAATTCACTAGAAGTTTCAAGTCATTATTTTCAATGAAGTTTTCTCAAAAATATTTAAAACATAATCAAATATGAAACAAATTAGATTAATTACTACATTCTTACTTTTTATAAAATATTTAATACAAAACCTAACATGAAACTAATTTACTAGATTCTGAATTTATATCTTAGTCAAACAATTAGATTCTTTATCCCTGTCAAAATGTTAAAATAAAAATTAAAGAGATAAATGTTATGAACTCTTTATTTTCAACATCCTTGGTTTTTAAAAAAAAAGTGCAGGTCCCGTGTATTGGAAACGAATTCCACTAAAAGCAATAAGATTTACATAGATTATTAACAATGAGAGAACAAGTGTTTGTCTTCTGTTTTATTTTTTGTAGTATTTGTGATTCGAACCTCAGACCTTGCATATATTATGCATTGTCTTTACCAACTGATTTAAACTCACGAAGAATGATTGTTTTCCATCCAAACACCAATGAACACATGTCTAGCAAAAACCATGATTCCTAGCTTCTTAAATTCACAACAATTAAACATTTGAAAGTGGTTTTGCAGTAGTTTTTAAATGTGGATCTAAACACACAATTAATAAAATCTGAAATTTTACCAAAACATTTAAAAATATAATGAAATTAGTAGGTCATATATTTTTAGAAATTATTTAATGTTAGTTTAAATAAGAGGCTGGTTGGGTTAGTAGATTCTAAATTATTAATATTTTTATTAGAGTATAGTAGAAGTAGTTGAATATATGTAAAAGTAAACCAACAAAACAAAACAAATGGGTGTGAGATTTTTGGGCCATCTAGAAAAAGGGCATCAAAATGCCTTTCGAGTTTCAACTTTAGCTTACGCTTTGTGGTCGTGCACAAGTGCTGTCAATACGCCACGTGATATGACATATTTGTCCTTTTGTATTAGAGTTAATGCAAAAGTAATGTAGACGTTGATTAAAATTAGCCAATTAATTATCGTATAAAAAAAACATTAGCCAATTAATTAATCCTCATGGTCATGGGCTGGTGGGGATGGCCGTAGATAAAAAAAACATGAGATGAGATAGATAGATGCTATTGGCTCCACGTGGCTAAAAAGACATGTCTTCCATAAAAGTGGTAAAAAGGTCACAATTTTTTTTTTACAAGAACTATGCTGTACTGTAGGATTTGGATATCCTTACTCATGTCACACATTTTCAGTTCGGTTAAACCCAAATCTCAACTGAACGTAGTTTAACCGACTTCTCACTTTCAATTCAAGTACAAATTAGTGTTGAGGGATCAATTAGAAATTAAATTTTAGTGTAATTTTCTTCTTTTCAATTTTTATTTTATTTATAATATTATCATTTTTATCTAATTAAATAATTGGATTTTTTAAATATACAAAAGAAAACATCGACTTTCTTAAATATAGTAAAATTCATTGGTCATATTTTTTAATCTTGCAAACTTGTAAAAGTGGATCAATAGAAATTGGATGCTAGTGAGAATTGAGAAGCATCTGGTTCAGCTAGCCGTTAACAACAAAAAGAGCAAGCATTATCCTAATATGTGCTTGGTTCAGGAGAAATTGGATATTTACGAGGTCTTTGGATCCAATTCATCTGGTTCAGCTAGCATAAAACAACAAACGTGGTATTACCCTGATATGCACTTGGTTGGTTCATGGAGTGATGGGGTGAAAAAATTAAATGAAATTGTCAATGATGACAAATTAAATCCCAACGTTGCTCACGGCTTGGAGATTTTGAGGCAATATGTTTGGAAGGAAAATGAAGATACAAACATTGGGCCTCGGGTGTATATCAATGAAGAAGAGAGAGCGACTGCTACCAGTTATATGAGAAATTGTTATGATGCTACGAATGAGCCCTTCACTGAAGTGGTTTCAAAGACCAAAAAAAAGAATTTAAAGAAGGGTGTTCATGTTCACAATACCTGCTCTAGGGATAGATTACCATATTGACTTAAAGACTTTCTTTGAGTTCGTTTATTTTCTAGCTCTTTCTATTTTCTGTTTGGTTTCTTTACTTTTTATTTTCTTGTTTTTTTCTCTTTTCCAGGTTTCGTGTTGGCCTCCCAGGTAGGATGCATATGAGTTTGGAAATCTCATTGATGGGTACAGGATGCATTAAAGGATTCACACCAAAAGTACCAGACTAAAGTGATTCAGGAGTTTCACTTGGTGGTTTATTTTAGTTTTATTTTTTTTTTATTTTATGTATTTTTTTTTTGAAAGGATTTATTTTATGTATTTGTTTTGTGTTTGTTTTAGTTTCATGTGTTTTATGCATTTTCTCATCTTATCGTGCACCTGTTACGACAATTGATGAATTGTTGCTCTTAAGAACTTATATTTATTTGATTTGTAGCCAATTTTGTTATTTGATCAGATGAAACTTTATCCTAAATCTCATAAAATTATTCTTAACACCAAATCGGAAGGCAACCTTCGTTGAGGGAGTTCAGTATGTTCTGATTGAGGGGCTTACAGCAGGGAGTCATTCACCCGATCACCATCCAAATTCTCTAATTGTCTAGCCGATGAAATATTGAGTCAAATATATTTAACTTTCAACCATGTTCTTTTGCATATGAATGTCCATGTTTTAATGTTTATTTTCAAGAACTTTAGTTGCTTATTTGCGGTACAACGGTCATATTTATACACACATGAGGCATATTATTTGGTACTCATGGACTTTTCAAGCCACCCTAATTATATGTTTTCTTTTTCTAAACCACTTCGAACCTAAAGTTCATTCCTTTTGTTTCGGTGACAAACCACACCACACGCCGTTTTTACTTGAAAGTTTATATATGTTTGCCGTCTTTGAAGTTAGGTAGAAGTTATAATTCTCCTCGTCTTGGTTTGAAATTAAGATTGGGGTTGCTAGTTAAATGATTATTATAATATTTTCAAGTCTGTGATAAAATGACGTTAACATTCTGATCAAGTAGATTAACCAACACCACTTGCTACGAGATAAATTGTGATAGAGTAAATATAAATTTTGTGTGGATGAAAAGTGGTGGACTGTCTTTTCTATCTCTATTCCAACTAAAGACCTGGAGAATGGAAGTGGTAGGTTAGCTAGAAGATGGAAGCGAGACATGGTGATGATATGGGCAGTAAGTTTGTCCTGGTTCGAAAGGTATATTGCCCTATTTGATTCCAAGTTGAATATTCTAGTACTTTGAGGTTGTGATGATTCCTCGTCATATGGTATTTTTAGGTGTTTCATCGAACGTCTTTGTTATTGTACTCTATATTTTTAGTGTCTTTTTGAGAAAAATCAGTCTTCTATTCTCCACGTGTTAGTGCCTTTTTGTTAATTTTTGACATGTTTAATCGATTTCCATAGTACACGTAGGGTAATTTCGTCGCAAGTCACAAGACATATAAATGGTTGATAAATTTTAGAGTTGGGGAATTTAGAGCTGAAAAGAGGAATTCACTTTTGTCCAATGTGCAAGGCGAATCAAGACACACATGAGGGGTGTAAAGGACAAGTCACAGGTTGACACTGCATTACTGAATGCATGTGTGAGGCACGTAAACCTATGCATGAGGCGCATCTGGACTCTGAAAAAAAATTCTATAAATCCCTAGTTTAGCTCGTAAGTAAAAAAATCCAAAATTTGACGACTCTGAAGTGCAAGGTATGGTCAATTAACCCTAAGGTGACATTTTTTTTGAAGGATTATAAACAATTGGAAAATGCACACCATGTTTTGTGCATTTATCTTTTACCTTTTGAATTATGTTGCTTGTTACCGTTATCACGTGTAAGTAAATGTCAATAGATTATGATATGATGATGAACATTTATGTAATGGTAGGAAACATGTGATATATCAGTCCTTTTCTTAATCAAATTCAAACTATGTTTATGTGATATATCTTATTCTTAATGTTTTCAATTTTTTTATTAATTATGAATCGATCTTAGGTTAAAGCTTACTATCAGCACTAGGTTTTATAATTGTAACTAGACATATCATTGGCTAAGGTAATTCACTTAGACTTAGGGTCCGTTTGGTTGGAGAATTACGATAGGAGGGGAGGGGAGGGGATGGGAGATATTTTAATTAAAAACGTGTTTGGTTTGCAAGGGGAGAGGAGGGGAGGGGGAGGGATTTTAAAATTATTTTACGGTTTTACCCTTAAACTTAATTAAATAAAAGAAACTACTTGTTTTTACTATTTCGGAGATCGATGTAAGACAAACACACATCTAAACTGTTTTTTTTTTATCTCAAACTGACTCATATATTTTACACCACAAGACATGAATAGGTGAATTAACAGTGAAAACAAAAGGAACAACAAGTAGTAATAGGTTGAATTAAAATAAGATAATAATAATAATAATAATAATAATAATAATAATAAGGCTGTTGACAACAACAAAGTAGTAGTAGTAATAAGAGTGGTTTGTACATCTAACAATTAAGAGTGATAGATAATATAATAATAAAAGTTGTTACAAGGAAAATATAACAAAATAATAAAAAAAATTGTTACAAGAATAAGATAACCTAATAATAATAAGATTGTTACGAAAATAATATAATCTAATAATAATAAAAGTTGTTACAAAGTTAATATTGAGATTTGAAATTAATTTAAGGATAATTATGACAATGCAATAAAATTTTAAAGAGATTTGCCCCCCTCCCCTCGCCTCCTCTCCCCTTCTAAAAATCGGACCAAACACTTTAAATTAAAAATCTTCCCTCCCCTCCTTTTCAAAACTCTCGAAGCAAACGGACCCTTAGAGTTTTAACTAGCTTGGATGTGTTAAACTTTCTCAAATGTTTTGTTAATATGAGATTCATCTAGACATAAAGTTTTTTTTAAAAGAGTTTTTATATTAGATAAACGGTACCTTGAATTGTAAGTGAAATAAGTCTACTTTGTTAAACGTTGTAAACTTCAACCTTCAATTTCTAGTTGGATTATGATCTAGATTGACCAACTAAGGCATAGAATCAAGGAAATCCTAATCGTCATTTTAAATTCGATTAAAAATTATATTTTGAAATAATCTTAATTATAATTTTTTTGAAATAATCTTAATTACTATAAAATAAATATTGATAATTTTGGAAAAAAAAATAAAATACAAGAAGAATATCTCAGGAAGTGGATATGTCGTGGTTGTAACGCGCGTGGATGAGTTAGTGGCTAAAAGATTTAAAAACGTGACAGAGGGTTGGTGAGAATGAATAGAAGAAGGAGTGAAGGGCTGAGATAGTAATATGTAAATGTGATTGAAGAAATGAACGGCTAGGATGTATTTAAAGATCCATGAGTGTGACTAGACGAAAAAGTGTTTTGACTATGGCGCATGAATTGGACAGGTTTCTTCTGCAATCAACTTTTACAACAACAGTGATTTGCCGCAACTATGCTTTCTTCTTGTTTTTGGACGCTACTACTAACCACTGTTTCATAGGAAGCACCCTGCCAATTATAATGTCGGTCACATTTTTCTCCACTTTTTTAACCTTATGTTTTAGGTGTATTTACATGTAAGTGGATATAATGAAAAGGAAATACACGCAAGGAGGGGTGTGTAAAAATGTAGTTAACTGAATTGTATATATTAATTGAACTAAATTAGACAAAAAAAACTACACCATATTAAATGATTTATGAACTAAACCATAAATTTACAAACAATTCAGTTCAATTTTAAAACCGATTCGGAACTAGTTTAATATATTTGAACTATATTTTTTTTAGTGCACTTTTTCTTTTCAGATTTTTATATTAATTTTAAATTAAATAATTTAGTATATAAATAATTTAAATGAATAATATAATAATTATAAAACAGTTTATTACGATCTCTGTTTAAAAAACAGCTTATTTATGCAAAACAATTTATTAGAATATCTTTTTAAAAAACAACTTATTCGAAACAACTTATTTATGTAAAACAACTTATTAGGATTTTTTTTCAAAAACAGCTTATTCGAAACAACTTATTTATGGAAAACAGCTTATTAGAATCTCTTTTTTCAAAACAGCCTATTCGAAACAGCTTATTTATGCAAAACAGCTTATTAGGATCTCTTTTTAAAAAAACAGCTTATTCAAAATAGCTTATTTATGGAAAACAACTTATTAGGATCTCTTTTTCAAAAACAACTTATTCGAAGCAGCTTATTTATACAAAAAAGCTTATTAGGATCTCTTTTTATAAAAAAAACAGCTTATTCAAAACAACTTATTTATGAAAACCAACTTGTAAGGATCTTTTTTTTTATATAAAAAAACAACTTATTTATGGAAAACAACTTATTAGGATCTCCTTTTCAAAAACAGCTTATTTGAAACATCTTATTTATGCAAAACAGCTTATTAGGATCTCTTTTTATAAAAAAAACAGCTTATTTGAAACAGCTTATTTATGAAAAACAACTTATTAGGATCTCTTTTTCAAAGCAGCTTATTTGAAACAGCTTATTTATGGAAAACAACTTATTAGGATCTCTTTTTCAAAAATAGCTTATTTATGCAAAACAGCTTATTACGATCTCTTTTTTTATAAAAAAACAACTTATTTGAAACAGCTTATTTAGGCAAAACAACTTTTTCAAAAACAGCTTATTCAGGCAAAACAGTTGTTTCGAAAAAGCTGTTTTTTAAAAAAGAGATCCTAATAAGTTGTTTTGCACAAATAATCTGTTTTGATTAAACTATTTTTTTAAAAGAGATCCTAATAAGCTGTTTTGCATAAATAAGCTGCTTTGAATAAGTTGTTTTTGAAAAAGAGATCCTAATAAGTTGTTTTCCATAAATAAGTTGTTTTGAATAACTTGTTTTTTTAAAAGAGATCCTAATAAGCTGTTTTGCATAAATAAGCTGTTTTTGAAAAAAGAGATCCTAATAAGTTGTTTTCCATAAATAAGCTGTTTCGAATAAGCTGTTTTTGAAAAAGAGATCCTAATAAGTTGTTTTGCCTAGATAAGTTGTTTCAAATAAGTTGTTTTTTAAAAAGAGATCTTAATAAGTTGTTTTGCATAAATAAGCTGTTTTTTAAAAAGAGATCGTAATAAGCTGTTTTATAATTATTATATTATTTAGTTAAATTATTTAATTAAAAATTAATATAAAAATCTAAAGAAATAAAAGTGCACTAAAAAAATATGGTTCAAATATATTAAACAGGTTCCGAATCGGTTTTAAACTTGAACTGAATTGTTTGTAAAAATAAATCAGTTTTTTTAAAAGTGGTTTTAAAAACTGAATTGAAACCATTAATGTGGTTCAGTTCCAATGCAGTTTAGAACCATGAACACCCCTACACGCAAGTAGATGTATTTTTTGTACAAAATATATTTTACATCACACGTGTCAAAAAATAAATCCCTTCGAAATATGTGTCAAAAAATAAATATATATTTCTGTTCACGTTGGGAGTTAGAGTGGAGTAGGGAGCTTTTTGGAAGGGATGAGCAAGCTTTGGAGGTGTTAATTAAGGGGTCATCTGCCAAGTAACTTGTCTCAAAATGGACCAAATAAGTGGTGTTGGGTTCTTGAAAACTTAAAACATTTTTACCATCAAATTTGTATACGAAGCTTTGAGTGGGAGATTGTATTCTCCTACATTTTTAGTGTTTTTATTATGGGTTCTTCTAAACCGGAAAAAATTGCATCCTTCGATCTCAAGGTGTAACTTCGTATTACTTTACTCTATGTTTATTATGTTAAGGGAAGATGTTAAGTCATATTGCATCTCAGGTTGCGTAAAAATTGGACCCATAAAAAAGTTGGTCCATAATGGACCTATTTTTTTCATGGTTAGATTATAGCACTCCACCAAAACTTATCATAGCCTATCAACATTATATTTAACCCACATCAATTTATCTCTCTTTGCAAACTCTCTCTATCAAATTGGGAAAAAAAAAACTCTACAGAAGCTTATATTCATTTGAATCATCAAAGAAACTTACTGCGAACAATTGTAAGCATCTCAAAGTGATAAAGCTGTAACGTTTGGAAACAAAGGACACGCGGCGCTAAGAGGGTGCAGCTTGCGCATGAGAATCAATTTTCACGCGCCCGTCCCCCACGATCCTAGGTTATACCTCTCCTATCATTATTTTAAAACTAAACTCTAACCCGTACGATGTACGGGGTTTTGTAAAGTTTCATATATAAATATCAGTTGAAAGGAGAAAAAAGGGTACGAAACCATTTGGAAAAAAAGGAAAAGGAATTAATTAGTTTTTTAAAAAGGGAGTTTAATATTGGATATCATGTTGCGGAAGCCAAATGATATCACAAAAATAGCAAGTGGTTTGGCGGTTAAAATGCTTTGAAGTAACCAAAATGGCATGGGTTCGAATCTCTGTAGAGATTTTTTCCATAAATATTTTTTCAAACCCCTCAAAAAAGGGTAAGATTAGGGTTAATCAAGGTTGCTTACAACAATTAAAAAATTGTATCTTTTCAATTTTCAACATTTTTTTTGATGAAATCTTTTAACACTTCTTTTGATTTGATTGTGCTGTTTTAATGTATAATTATTTGATTTTTAAAAAAAATTAAAGATTTAATCAGGATTAAATAAATAAGAATTACTAGTTTGAATTTGATAGCATGTTCGTTTTAGATTTAAAAAAAATGGATTTTTCTTTGTATTTTTAAGAATGGATTTTTTTGGAAATTTACTACTCTCTCCGTTCATTTTTAACTGTTGTTTTAGTGCGGATTTAACGTTTCTATTTAACTGTTGTTTTGGTATTTTAAGGGTATGATTTGTCAATTACTCTTATCTTTTTCAATAAAACTAATTAATGTTATATATTTGGAAAATTAAAGTTTGTTTTTTAAACAAAGTTTGTTTCTTGTTATCTTAAAATTTAGACAAAATTTTGTTACCTATAATAATGGTTCCATGAATAGTTAGAAAATTGATAATTGTTTGTTATGAGAGAGAGGGGGTGTCCAAAAAAACAAGAATTTGTTGGAGAAAAAAATAGTAACCAACAAATGTTTGTTACGAGCGAAAGATAACATATTAAATTTATTGGAAAGAGAAAATGTGTAAAAAAAAAGTATAAATACATTTGTGGATTAAACCGGTGGTATAATAGGAAGAAAATGTGAAAAAATACACTTCGTTATTTTGGTGTTAATATTCCAAAACTACACTTAAAAAGGAACAAAGGGCGTAAAAAATAGTAGAAGTTATTTCAAACTCATTTGATATAAATTAAAAAAGAGATTTTGACATTCACTAACTTAAATATTCATTGCTTGAGATTTTACATAGTGAAAATCACTTATTTGTTTAAAATAATATCTTTCAAAAATGATTTTTATGAAAAACTATATGAAATACCTTTTTTGTAGAGATTTTTTTCAAAATTTTAATATCCAAAAAAAATTATAACAAAATGATAAAATACTTAGAATGACATTTTAAAATAATCTATTCAAACAAATTTTTCTGCAAAAATTTATTTAAAAGTATAACAAAGCCTTAAATTACGTAAGTTGGTGAATTTACGTTCCAGAGTTGGCCCACTTGTTTTCTCTCCTATAAATAAAAGAAAGTTAGTCCCGTGAGAATAACTCACTTGGTAGGACAATGCATTATTATATGCAGGGGCCGTGGTTCGAACCCGGACACCCCACTTATTCACCTTATAAATGAATTCTAGCCACAAGGCTATCCGAAGAAAAAAATAAAAAAATAAAAGAAAGTTAAACCCTATGGTTTTTATTTCTCTTGAAGAAAAAACAAAGACTTGTTTGTGGGAATTGAGATCGATGGCGGGTATGTCAAAATCGAAGAAGGATGTTGTTATTGGTCCTCACGAACGCAAAGAGAAAGAGAAAGAGAATTGGTGTTTGCGTTTGTTAAGGGAACACGCTGAAGAAATGGAGAAGGAGCAGAAGGAGTTAGAGGATGCTTACAAAGCTGCCGGATTTAGCTATAATCCGTGCTAATCCTGCTGCACTCGCTAGCCATACTCAAGGGATGCTTCGTCGCCTCACGCTTAAACCTCGTCGTGAAATCAACGAAGACAACAGGATCCAGATCAACAAGAGGAGGATGGAACTGGAGAAGATGGAGATGATGAAGATGAAAGATGAATCAACCTCATAGTAGTAGTGTTTAATATTACTATATATATGTTTCTGTTTTTCTTCTATGCATATTTTCATCTTTTATTGATTAATATGTTTGATTTCATGGTAGCAGAGTTATATCAAATGCATCTAATTGAATTACCCTAATCATGAGCTAATGACAATGGTTTGTAAAGCGATCAATATGACGGTATGTAGCAACATGACGGTGGCCGTGGTCCTTTTCTACTTAATAATACAGGAAAGAAATATAACCTTTAAAAAAAATAACAATTATGTTGAGAAGAAATGGTGGAAGCTGTACAAAAGTAGGTGAAGAATTGCTGTTAAGCTACTTTGTGGTGGAATGTCAACTGCTATGAGCTCAATGGCAGCGTTTGTGATTGATTCTTCTAAGGTATATATACAATGAACTTGTTAAACAATGGAAGAATGTCAAGTTGCAGCAAAATTGTGTGAGGTTGCAAAGTCAAGTTGCAGCAAAATTGTGAGGCTGCAAAATGATCAGAGATGATATTTACTATTTTAGTTAGTTAGTTAAGCAATGGAGTTAGTGAATATGACAGTACAATTTCAGGCTTTGACTCCTTGCGAGGAATTACCACTATAATCCTTTTTTATTAACGGTCTTTTAGTTTTAACTGCAAATTTATCTCCACTCACTATTGCAACTAAGCATTTTTTCTTCTCACGTGGAACTAAATCTGTGTACATGATCGATCATGCTGGTCCTTTTCAAATTAATTGTATATAGATTCATGCTCCTCCCATTCAAAAAACTAGTGCACTTATGGTCAAACAATTATAGGTTATTAAGACAACATTCCAGATCGTTAAAGAGTAGCAAAATGAACTCATTCCTTTGGCATCAACGAAGATGATACAGTTACTTTTTTACTATTTGACCCAATAAAATAGAAATACTTAGTTATATATTGTATCCACATTTAATAGCCCAATACATCTCAAATATGATTACTTTGTAGAAAAAACATTGGAAAAAATTCAACTACAAAACCTTATTTTAGAGGAGATACAAAACTTAATTTCATTCTATTTTTTAACATGAGAAATGATATTTGTGCTAATAAGAAGAGAGAAAAGCAATGTTGTCATCAATTAGATATATAAATATCACTACTCTTTTAACATATCACACCCTATAAAGTCTAGGTAGAAAAATAAAACCCTAAATTATTAACTTATGACGCATGACATCAACCGTTGGATGCAAATCAAATAGTAAAAAAGACGTGGGTGTCTTTAACGCATTTCATCATGTCTTAATAAGCTGTTTTGCATAAATAAGTTGTTTTGAATAAGTTTTGTTGAAAAAAGAGATCTTAATAAGTTGTTTTGCATAAATAAGCTGTTTTGCATAAGTTATTTTGAAAAAAAGAGATCCTAATAAACCGTTTTGCATAAATAAGCTGTTTTGAATAAGTTGTTTTGAAAAAAGAGATCCTAATCAACCGTTTTGCATAAATAAGCTGTTTTTAATAAGTTGTTTTGAAAAAAGAGATCCTAATCAACCGTTTTGCATAAATAAGCTGTTTTGAATAAGTTGTTTTGAAAAAAGAGATCCTAATAAGTCGTTTTGCATAAATAAGTTGTTTTGAATAAGCTGTTTTTTAAAAAGAGATTGTAATAAGTTATTTTGTATAACATAAGCGTTTTTGAATAAGTTGTTTCAAATTTGGATTTTTGTTTATAAAATTTGGTTTTAAAAATCAATTTTGAAAGAGAAACAACTGGTTTTTAATTTGGATATTAAAATAATCTGGATATTTTTTTAAACCAAATCATATTCATTTATAATCCGGTTTTGTAAAACTAATCGGTTATATATTCATAACCATATTCATAACTGGTTTACAATAAAATATGATCATGGTTAAAACCATATATTGTAAATGGTTTATATATGAATATGGTTTGACCGATCAAATTATCCGACCATGCACACCCCTAACCAGCATCAGCTAAATCAGACAAATTCTGTAGAAAATTCAGGTCATCCCAATATAGCAAAACTAATTGTTCCAGTTACAAATTTAAAATGCGCACACGAGATCCAATGCTTAATTGAAATTGCACCAAGTCATGGTGAATATGTAGATATTTACCAACAAGTGATAGATACAAGAACACCATGTGCCTTGTCCGATAAATTATTTATATGACAAAAGAAAAACAAAATCAAATAATATTCATAATAGTTTTGAGTTGTTTGCATGGTCTATTTAGGAAACTTATGAAAGTAAGTTGCAACTAATTTATGAACATATCATTAAGTTATTTTCTTAAATTCTTTCTTTCAAACAGTTTCGCAAGAGTTCATGTCAACCAATCCAAGCAGACCCATAAAGGTAATATAATAAGTGATGTAAATAGTATAGCACATTAACTTTGTGAAGTATTGTTTAAAAAAAAAAACTTTGTGAAGTACATAAGTTAAGGACACTTAATTCCTTTTTATTTTTATAATTAATTAATTTTTTAGTATAAAAATAAAAATAAATGTAAGGGTTAAATAAGTTTTTCATCCCTAAAAAATTAAAAATTAACAAATTTTGGTTTTCGTCTATATAAAAAAATCGCATGTTTTCCTTTGGGGATGTCAATGGGCATCCGTGGATACAGATGGTATGATATCTATCCCCGCGCCCGTTGGATAACTATGGTACCATGCCCATCCCTGTACTCGTGCGGGTATCTCTATCCGGGCGATCCACGGGTATTTAGATACCCACAGATATTCGCCGGTATTCATGAATTTTTTAATTAATTTTTATGTACAAAGAAAAATACTTTTTCAATTACCTACAAAATTCAACTTTTTAAGATCCATAAACAAGTAATAATAAATCTAAAATCATAAACAAGTAATAAAGCTAAGGAGAAAAAGAAAAGAAAAAATGAGAAGAGATGAAGGAGAATAAGAAACATGGCCGCACAATAAGAGGAGAGGAAGAGAAATTTTTGAAAGAATCCTAGAGAGAAAGAACAGATAAGTGCGTAGTACCGTACACGCGAATAAACTATAATTTTTTTTAGACACCAAACTCTTATATTATACACACACACATATGGATATCTTAGTAATTTACTTATTTTATTAACGGATACGGATACCCGTGGACACGAATATCATCAAATAAGTGTCTGGATCCATAAAATAACGGGTAGTTAAATACCCATTTATTTTACCTGCATATACCCGTTTGGATAACACTTCGGTGACATAGAGTTGGGTGACATTGGTGACATTGACCAATGTCACCCAACTCTATGTCACTCAAGTGCTACCCATACCCGTTTAGCTATCCGCCCCGTACTCGTGACAGATTTTATCCGCGGGTACAATTTTTTTTCCCACCTCTAATTGTTATACTGAAGAATTAAACACGAGACCTTGAGACCACACTTTAAAGTTTCAATCTAACACAAACATACTCGATAAAGACTAAAATTTCAATCATACTTTAGTACAAAATAAAATAGGTTAAATTATACTATTAGTCATTTCTTCGCGTGATAAATAAGTTTTGAGTCATTTTGACATCAATTCATGTCGAACTCACATGAATTGATTAATTATTTAACTTAGGGGTAAAAAAGTTTTTGGTCTCTAATATTATTGTGAATATTGATTTTAATCCATAAAAAATAAAATGAAACGTTTTTTCGTCCTCCAAATTTGTTTCTGTTTCATTTTTTGTACGTAATTATCATTTTATGTTCATATTATTGTCATAGTTACTACCGTTTTATATTCAAGATGTGTGAAAGTTATGAAATTTTTTTGAAAGACAAATAAAAATAAAATAACCTAGTAAAAATAAAAATTCAAACGCATCAAACCCTATAAATTCTAGATCGAAAAATAAATTCCTAAATTATTACACCCTAAACCATTGTCTCCTCCGACTCTGCAAACGGTGGGGCTTCGCAACCCAAAACCCTAACGCCGCCCAAAACACCGTCGTTTCATCACACAAATGGAAGAATCAACTTCCGATAACAACGACCGGAAAAAAATCCGCAACATATGCATCTTGGCACACGTCGACCACGGCAAGACAACGCTCGCGGACCAGCTTATCGCGGCGGCGAGTGGCGGCATGGTTCATCCAAAGGTTGCCGGTAAAGTCCGTTTTATGGATTACCTCGATGAAGAACAACGTCGAGCTATAACAATGAAGAGTTCATCAATTTCGCTTCACTACAATCACCATACTGTTAATCTCATCGATTCCCCTGGTCATATTGATTTCTGCGGCGAAGTTTCCACCGCGGCGCGTCTTTCGGATGGTGCTCTTCTTCTTGTTGATGCTGTTGAAGGTGTTCATATTCAAACTCATGCTGTTCTTCGTCAATGCTGGACTGAAATGCTTGAACCGTGTCTTGTGTTGAATAAGATGGATAGGTTGATAACTGAATTGAATCTCACTCCTTTGGAAGCGTATACGCGTCTTTTGAGGATTGTTCATGAGGTTAATGGGATTTGGAGTGCTTATAATTCGGAGAAATATTTATCTGATGTGGATGCTCTTCTTGCTGGTGGGACTGCTGCTGGAGGTGAAGTTATGGAGGATTATGATGACGTTGAAGATAAGTTTCAGCCTCAGAAAGGGAATGTTGTGTTTGCTTGTGCTTTGGATGGTTGGGGTTTTGGGATTCATGAATTTGCTGAGATTTATGCTTCAAAGCTTGGTGGTAGTGCTAGTGTGGGTGCATTGTTGAGGGCTTTGTGGGGTCCATGGTATTATAATCCGAAGACAAAGATGATTGTTGGAAAGAAAGGGATTAGTGGTAATAAGGCTAGGCCTATGTTTGTTCAGTTTGTGTTGGAGCCTTTGTGGCAGGTTTATCAAGGAGCACTTGGTGGGGATAAAGGGATGGTTGAGAAGGTTATTAAGTCTTTTAATTTGCAGATTCCGGCGCGTGAGTTGCAGAATAAGGATTCTAAGGTTGTGCTTCAAGCTGTCATGAGTCGTTGGCTTCCTCTTTCAGATGCCATTTTGTCTATGGTATTGAAGTGTCTTCCGGATCCTGTGGAAGGGCAGAAGTCTCGGATATCGCGGCTGATTCCTGAGCGCAAGGTTGGTTCTGAGAATAGGGTTGATAGGAGGGTGGTGGAAGAGTCTGAGCTCGTGAGGAAGTCGGTGGTGGAGTGTGATTGTAGGGATGAGGCGCCTTGTGTTGCCTTTGTGGCGAAAATGTTTGCTCTTCCTGTTAAAATGCTTCCTCCTCTTCAACCTGGGGAAGGGAGTTTTGGTGAGGAAGGCGAGGGTGAATCTGATGAGTGTTTTTTGGCATTTGCTAGAATATTTAGTGGTGTTTTGTCTGTTGGGCAGAGAGTTTTTGTGATTTCGGCTTTGTATGATCCTTTGAAAGGGGAATCAATGCAAAAGCACATTCAAGAGGCTGAATTGAAATCCATGTATCTGATGATGGGTCAAGGGTTGAAAGTAGTGAAATCTGCAAAAGCAGGAGATGTTGTTGCGATCCGAGGACTTGGGCAGTATATTTTGAAAAGTGCTACACTTTCTTCTACTAGGAATTGTTGGCCTTTTTCGAGCATGGCATTTCAAGTTGCCCCAATTTTGAGGGTTGCTATTGAGCCATCTGACCCTGCAGATATGGGTGCACTGCTCAAAGGCTTGAGGCTTTTGAATCGAGCGGATCCGTTTGTTGAGGTTACGGTTTCTGCTAGAGGAGAACATGTTCTTGCCGCAGCTGGTGAAGTTCATCTCGAGAGATGCATAAAGGATTTGAAGGATAGGTTTGCAAAAGTAAGCTTGGAAGTCTCTCCACCCCTTGTATCCTACAAAGAGACCATTGAGGGAGAGGTATCCAACATGCTGCAAAATTTGAAAGTTCTTAGCAAGAACTTGGATTATGTTGAGAAAACGACGCCTAATGGAAGATGCGTTGTACGCGTGCAGGTGATGAAACTTCTACCTTCTCTCACAAAGGTGCTTGATGAAAGCGCCAATTTACTTGGAGATGTCATTGGAATTAAGTCGGAGCATACAGTTAAAAGTATGGAAATGCAGAGAACAAATATTCTCGAAAAGGAGAATCCAGCTGAAGTGATTAAAAAACGTATAATGGATGCAATTGAGAGTGACATTTTGTGTAGGATTGAGAATGATGAAGACCATGCTGAGAAATGTAGATTGAAGTGGTTAAAGCTTTTGAGAAGGATATGGGCTCTTGGACCGAGTTACATCGGCCCTAACGTTCTTTTCACTCCTGATATTAAAGCAGAAAGTAGCGATAGCTCTGTTCTAATACGTGGTTCTTCTCAACTATCTGAAAAGTTGGGTTTTGTTGCTAATTCTGCTAACAGTAACTCGGTTTCGGAGGCATCTTCAAATGAGAGCCAAGTGTTGTATATGGATGCCGAGCGTCTTGAGAGTAATGTTATAACCGGGTTCCAACTAGCAACTTCAGCTGGGCCTTTATGCGATGAACCTATGTGGGGTTTGGCATTTGTCATTGAGGCACGTATATCTCCATCTACAGGGCATCATGATGAATCCGAAACACACCAACAATCCGATCAGTATGGCATCTTTGCAGGGCAGGTTATTGCAACCGTCAAAGATGCTTGTAGGGAAGCTGTGCTAAAGAATAAGCCAAGACTTGTGGAAGCAATGTACTTTTGTGAGTTGAATACCACTACTGAATATTTGGGTCCCATGTATGGTGTACTTTCCCGAAGACGGGCTAGAATTTTGAAAGAAGAGATGCAGGAAGGTTCCCCTTTATTCACTGTGCATGCATATGTTCCTGTTTCTGAGAGTTTTGGTTTTACTGATGAGCTTAGAAGTCGGACTTCTGGCGCTGCAAGTGCACTTCTTGCCCTTAGCCATTGGGAAGCACTACTTGAGGATCCTTTCTTTGTACCTAAAACAGAAGAGGAAATCGAAGAGTTTGGAGATGGTTCCAGCGTTCTTCCAAATACAGCAAGAAAATTGATTGACGCAGTCAGACGGCGGAAGGGCCTTCCTGTGGAGGAAAAGGTAGTACAACATGGAACAAAGCAGAGGACACTCGCTCGTAAAGTTTGATATTTTTCATTGCTGATATGTCCTTAGCTGTGTAGCGAACATGTAGTTGTTGAATGTAACATTTATACCTCATACACAGTATCATTAGGAACAATTTTTTCAGTCTGAGTTTGTTTTTACATATTATCAATGAAATTTTGACACATACAATCAAGTTTGTGATGATTATATATTTTGCAAATGAACTTTCCATAATAGCCTGTTCTTTTTTTTTTGCCGGAGCAGCCACTCCTGTAGTCAATTTTTTGTTTTTTGTGTTGGAATTGGGACTAAGTTAATTGCTGTTATAAGTGTTTTAAGATATCCTTAAGAAGCTCGGGGCAAATGAATTACTTCTTTTGTGGGGTTAGTTTATAGTGTGCTTTAAACAAAACATGACGAGCACTGATTGTTGTTCTGTGAACTTCATTTAATTCTTCTTCTTTCATTACCCATGACCTCTGGCGAAATCTTTTATTGACCATTGGGGTTTATAATTGATTTTCTCAAATTGAACTTATGTTTTTGATATATTTTGCGTTTGTTACATTGTTTTATTTTCATAACAACATGTACATATGTAATGCAAATGATATTGTTAAAATTCTATTAATGGCTTCAGAAAGTGAAAAAGTGGTGCTTAAAGATAATTTTTGAAAGATAATCCCACTCAAACAACTATTATCCCTTCTTTCAATTCTTTGAAGACAACTTTATAAAAAAAACTCATGATATCTCTTTTTCATACATAATTAATCACATTTTCTAATTGAAATTGCCAAACCTACTTAAAATTTGGAATTGAGATATTGTAGCCATAGCTCTTCACTCACATCTTGAATATAACATTAAATTTTCATTTATGGTAATAATTTTCTTATTGATTGAAGAATCATATATACACATTTAATATATTCATTATTGCAGATAGTCAGTAAAAAAAAATAGAAGTAATCATGTTTCAAAATGTTCAATATTCAAATTTAAAATTTGGAGATATTTTTCGAAAGAAAATTTGGAGAATTAGGTCAAAAAAATAAATAGAATAAAAAAGAACATCACCTCTGACAACTAACACGTCTATTTTCATTAATCACCTTCCCATCATAAACTAACCATGATAAACTAATTAAAATATATTTTATCTAAGATCAGAAATGCAAACGTGCTCAAGGTTTTCAAAGTAGATGATGGGTTTCAAAAAATTGGGGAAGAAACTTCTAACCTAGGGATAATATAGCGGCGACATTGGGTGGTGCAGCAATGCAACCACGACAAATCTCACGGCTAAACAGGGGAAGGTGTGTATCTCGCAGTGGTGATCCCTCCATGTACTATTTTAATGATTAAAATTGTGGTTTCTATAGACTCATAAAATCGATGTAAGCGATCAGAGAAAATAGTTCCTTTAAGAAGAAATAGGGAGAATATTAAACGAGAGACTCTACAATGTGCACCACCCTAAGTGATCACTTCCAATGTAATCAATAGTGGTGTTAAAGCTTAAAAGATGGGGGTGGTAATTAATTTCATGCATGTTACACAAAAAAAATGCAGCATCACATCCACATCACACGCTAATTAAGCATAGTAGTAGTGAGAAAGGCTACAAGTACAACATGAGAAATTATTTTCAGGCGAAATTGTTTTCGTGCCAATCATCATTTTCCATTTGGTATATTCAACATTTATTATATATTTATATTTATACAAAAAATGTAGAATTTCACATCGTAGAACTTTTTTTTTAGTGAACTATTTACCCATACATTTGTATAATTGTTTCAAATGCAATGGTTGTTTTGCAATTTATTCTATATTGGAAGATAGAGGTGCAATTACAAACAAAATTTGTAAAAGAGAAATGAATGAAGAAAAAATCATTTATAATAAGTGAATCTTTCACACAAAAGTTGTCTATTGGGATAAACAGAGGTGCAGTCACAAACAAAATGTGGATGCTCACCTATCATTTGATTGTCGTTGGGGGCATAGGTATTAGTGTTATGAATCTGATGGAAGAGTTTAAATGACACACTCTATGAAATTGATGAAGCTAAAATAGCGGAATCAGAAGCAAATCGTGATGCTCTACATTTTTCCCGAATCAGCATGTAGCACAAACTTGATAATCAAATTGGATGGTGAAGTTGTACTATAAGCAACTCAACTGAACAATTTCGCTGTTTTTTATTTGTAAAATTTAGCAAAACAATGTCGAAAAATTACAAAGGAAAATTATAATGTTTGGTTTATGTTAGTATGCCGTTCGCAAAAAGGGAATTAATACATGACATGTGTTGACTAGGACAGTAATGAATAAGTTGATTTGTTGTTTTGTATCTATTCCTCCATGTGATATTGTTCTATATGGATTCATATTTTGACCCTGATATTTACTCTATATTTTGCACTTATTTGAATAAAAATTGTTAATTTATATGACGATACGAAGAGTGCGTTAGAGGTGGGGTGAATAACGTTTTTCGATTTTAAAAGAGTTTGCGAAAGTGTGAGTTAAAATACGATTATGACTATCGGATTATGCTTGATTATGATGATATGAATAAAGCAATATAAGGAAATAAAGATTCAAATATGAATAAGAAGCTCACTATTGAATCATGTTATAAAATTCATTAATCAATACACACGCAAAAATCACAAAACTAAATTACAATTCCAAAACCCTTGGAGGTGAAAAATGCCTTCATTTATTCAAGTCTTTGATCTTCCACCAATACCCTTGAGAGAAACAAAATTACAATTCCTATAGCAACATAATGATCTACACCTCACACTCTACAAAGATCTTAGAAAAAGTATTTAATCTGAAGAAATGGAGGGAGGGAGGGAGGGAGGGAGGGAGGGAGAGAGAGAGAGAGAGAGTTTGGAGAGTTTATAGTCTATATGCAAAATGTTTTAATGAATAAAAATTGTGTAGGTATGAGTATATATAGGTGTGAGTGAAAAGAGTTGATTTTAGTCGCAAAACAACATAATGATACGATTCACAAAAAGCATGATATGATTCAAATAGTGTAAAATGAGATAATCTGAACATCATGAAGATTGATATAGACCACTAGGACAATAATACCAATCAGACAATTTCCAGATGAAGTTTGAATCGATTCAAACTTCTAAAGGCAAGAGTTTGAATTGTATCTTGAAACCTAGGTGAAGATTGAAACGAATCAATCATTGCTACATATCAATCAAGCCAAAATCTTGGACAAAGTGATGTATTGATGATTTAAAGAAAAACTTTGAATCGTATCAAAGTGATATGAATCATAATATGTTTGAATCGTATCAAAATGACATTTCAGAGGACCAAGTGAACCTGAGGGCGTGATTGGTATGAACCAACACAATGTGGAATCGTATCAAATGACTCAAAAACCAGTTATAACAAGACTTGATTCAGAAAAAACTTCTAAACACAATTTTAACACATAACACTAATGTAGAGAACCTGAGATCATAGATTAACTAAGGTGCTTTCGGAACAAAACTGTTTAATCATAAAAACATAATCAACATCTAAATAAAAACATCATCAAAACCTAAACTAAGAGGCAATCCACAAAAATAATAATTAAAATGGGCCAAAGCTATCATTCAAATAACCCATTATTTATTTATATCTTTTTAAAAGTTATTCAATACATTAGATAGTTAATAATAACTAATTATATTCATACATGAATATGCTACTACATGTCAACTAACAGTGTCTGAGAATAATATATTTTTCATTATAAATCTATCAAATTTATGTTAAACCATGTTTTATAATACCTGTCTATTCTTAGTTAAATTCTTTTTAAAATGTGTGGTGAATCCATAACATAAAATTAAATTATTTTTTAATAATGATTTATTTACCGTGATTGGCACGGGCTCCATACTAGTTTTGTGAATGGTTGATCTTTGATGTCTCGTTCCAAGACAATTTGGAACAATTAAATGACCAACTCCGAGGAAATCAACAGTGGGCAGTGGGTCCAATGACAATATTTATCGAAACTAGTAATAGCAAGTAAATGTATGTGTTGAATCCCAACCATTCATAATATTTTTGGTTATATCTGAATGTCACAATTAATGTGTGTTAAATCCAAATTGATTCAAATAAAACCGCGAAATCGACCCAAGAAAGAAAAATTGAAAGCCACGTAAAACCAAATATTATTCGATGTATTTGAATATTCTTTTGTGAAAATTGTTCGGATCAAATCAAAAGTCATTGGTTTTTTATTTTAATTTTTTTGTCAAGTAGTCAGGTGATTAGAAATTCTTCAAAGTAAATAAGTGAGATGTCCGAGGTTCGAACGTCAGCCGCTACATAAACTATGCATTGTACCTAATACTCGAGCTAAGTTCACGGAAACAATTTTATAATATTAATATTAACTTTGAATAAACGATAACCAATCTAATTGAGTAATGATATTTGAACAACTATTTTGGTACAACTTTGTTGTTCTCTCTTCTTATTGGTCAAAAACAATAGAGAGATGAAAAGTAAGAGAGAATAAGAACTTAATATGAGTATGAGAGAGAAAATTGTACAAAAGTTGTACAAATATCATTTTTCATCTAATTTGAACGGCGTTAAATCAAATCACTTTTGTTTTGAAATAATTTAAGCCTAACAGATTTATAATTATTTTAATGTTTAAATGAAACGAGTTTTTACCTCATAATCGATTCAGACCGCAAAAATCGGAGACTTAATCGGACTCTCACCCTCTAAGCCAAATGGAACTACGGTATTATTTTAAAGTTTCGCGGTTATGCCCCCGATTCCATTCCATTTGTTTAGTTTAGTTTATAGTTAACGC
>Ga0228710_1003211_pt1 | contig 26063 bp, 28 predicted proteins | sample MedpolnodulmetaG_FD_177995 | JGI IMG/M metagenome (GOLD analysis project Ga0228710, IMG submission 177995) | Root nodule microbial communities from Medicago polymorpha collected in Santa Monica, California, United States - pink nodules | ecosystem: Host-associated > Plants > Roots > Nodule...
GTGAAGGATTCGTTGTTATGATGAACCAATAATCCCAAGGCACCTTTTTATTATTTATTTTATTTTATTTCAAAACAAAAACTAAACCTTTTTACTCTTAAAACTTTCATTCTAATCATTGTTAAAAATTAATTAAATTCATAACTCCCTGTCGGAACGATACTCTATTTTTACTACTTCGGTAAAACCGTACACTTGCGGTTTTGCTCATCAGGAGTATTATGGCGTTCACAATATTATTTAAGTCCAACTTGAGTATCACAATATTTGAAGAAGAGTTATATCTTATCAAGTAAATTGTTACCAAAATCGACTGAGTAGCCGTCAAGGTTTTGTGCACCTTGAAGGAAAACTCAATGATCTATCAATACTATTCACTACTTTATTTAAGTTTGAAGTAATAAAGAAGGAAAAGTTAAAAAAAAAAAAGGTTTATACTTCTAATGTTAGCACCAATTTAACAATACATTTGGGGACTTAACAAACCACCAATGGTCCGAAAAATTAAAAAAATTAATCCAAATCATTTTGGTTCTAAATTTTCATGTTTAAATCCAAATCTAACCAAACCAATCAAATCCAACATGTATTAGTTTGAGTATCAATTTCATGTAATTTAAAATCGATTACCCAAAACTCAAGTGACACCACTGTATATAACACTATATTAGTACTGTTATCTTAAAATATATTTTGTATCCATGTAATTTTTTAATCATTATATATTATTTTTCTCACTTTAGCTTATGTACATGTTTTAAAAGTATAAACAATTTATTTATAGTATTTGAATAATTTCTTATTTTTCGGTCTTTTAAGATAAATTTCTTAAATTTTTAAAAACATAAATCAAATTGAATCAGATCAAACCAACTTGTTCTTCATCGATTTGGTTCAAATTTTGTGAGATTTTTTTTTGCAAAAGTTGAACCAAATCCAATCGTCTATTTTTTATTGGTTAGTACTTTTCTCCTTAAAAACTTCGACCAACCCGACTAGTTACACCCATAAATACATATGATATAGTATTGTAATCAAATTGATTATGAGGTCAATTGTTGATTTAGTCGGTCTCAATAGTAGATATCTTCTTTAAAACACGAGACTTTACCTACATTCGGCTCCCAATAGTACGGTAACCAAGTGATTGAACTCAAATTGTTAACGAGCTTCATCTAAGGACGAATCATTTGGAAGAATCTAAATTCGATTTCTATGTCTAACGATTTTTTACCAAAGTTTGCTTATCTTCTAAGTGAACTCCAGATTACCATATCATATTCCCTTATGAACCAAAGGGTTAACATCGAATGATGATTGTTGATAGTTTAAAATATGTAAGATAATAGTGGTTTGAGCATATTCAAGATGAACAATCGCTTGATCCTAGATTTGTTGAAGGCGTCCATCATTATTTTTGAGTCAAACACAAAATCAACGTTGTAATATTACAAGTCATAAACCTAGTTAATAACATGATAAAGACAAAACACTTACCCAAATCAATTGTAGACTTAAGTGATAACCACATGGTTTAGACGAACACGAATGCACCTTCAATATCCCTAAAACACATACCCTGAAAAACACCATCCGATTTTAAAGTACCACAATTTAATTTAAAATTTTCACCCAATTGAATACACCGAGCATCCCATTTTTATTTTTTTTTACCAAATTGAGCATACCCCTTCATTTTATTGACTAAAATTTATGCAAGCTCTACCATTTGAAAATGGTCTACGTAAAGTGGGAAATTCACATGTATTTCAAAGTCAAAGTTGAAAAAAAATGTCAAATTGACTGTTGAGAACACTAGTCTAATGATTATCCAACTTTCTTATTGAAGCAAACTCACCTGCCACTAATAATAATAGTTAGTAGTTCTAATCCAGTTCTAGTTTGTTACTTGTAAATAGTTGCAAAAAGTACATTAAGGCATTCGAGATTCCGCGGTTTCTTTCTTAAAATACACAAAGATTATTTTCTACTCCTCTATCCTACTACCACGTACCAACCTTCTCAAAAATTTTCAAACCATTAATATGATGAAGTGTTGAACTTCAACAACAGCACCACCACTAGTACTAGTAGTTACAAGAAAAAAGCCCAAAAAGTAGGTAAATATTTAATTCCACTAACGTTTCAATTAAACAATAAAACATAACATCATCAAACCATTAAATTAAATTAAAGAGTTAAAACGTTAGTGTTAGAATGATGTAATAAGACCTCGAAACATTTAGATAAGATGACACAAGTCTCTTTTAATTCAACTAAAGTTTTCAATTCAAACTTAATATTTGACATACGACAACGTTAAAACTGATTCGACATTCGTTAAAATCGTACAAAACTCGATGATTAGTTTTACCGTTGTGCGCCGAGATAGTGTTAAGAACAATAAAGAATGATGTAAGAAGAGAAAGACAGTAGAAACGACAAAAGATCGCTGTGTCGCACCATTTTCACAATTCGTCAACACAACAAAAGAAAAAAAAACATTCAAAGACAGAACAAAAAAAAACATAATCCAAGCTTCAGTTTCTAGTGACGGTTTCTGTTGTGTCACTTTGTTCTTCATCTTCTCACCGACGCAACTATCTTTCCCATTTTGCCCTTCTAGGACAACCCTTTTGCTCTATGCGTGGAAAAGTTGTGATTTTTCCGTGGATCCTGTGTTGGGGACCAGGATAAGAAGAAGATTTCAACAATGGTAGTATTTGAGATTTTAGGGTTTCAAGGTTTGGTTTATTTGTTGTTGGTTTTGGGTTTTGTGGTGATTCGTTATGTTTGGAGAAATGCTGAAGAGAAGAGAGAAGAGGTCATGAGGTTGGTACAAGATACTACTGCTTCTATGGCTCATATGGAAGCTTATGATGATTCAGATGAAATTTCATTTTCACCTTCAAATTCAGCTTCTTTTGAATCATTGAATTCGGTTCCTGTTTCAGTTTCTCATGGGTATCAATGTGCTGTTTGTTATTCTCCTACCACCATGCGTTGTGCTCGCTGCAAAGCCGTTAGATATTGGTTTGTTTCTTAATTCTTTTTTGAATTGAAAATAGTTTCTTTTTCATGTTATGCATGTGTTTGTTTGAAATTGATAATTGAGTGTGATACCATTAGGTTATGAATATAGAAATTTTGAAGCTTTTTAAGGTGAAATAATGGAAAATTATCCTTGGACACCCAAACACCTGGTCTATACAACTAACATGAATGATGATCATATAACATTTTATGATACTTCGGTTATTTTGCGAAACATATCCGTAGTGTTTTGTGTGTTTATGTTGTTGAAATTTGAATGATGCTATTTATTCCGAGAGATATTTTCACAAAGTGGTTATGAAATGCATTTAGCCAATGAAATTTGCTGCTGGCCGGAAAACACGGGGCAAGAAATTTGCTGCTGGCAGGAAAACACGGGGCAAAAGTGGGGTTAGTTTATGAGAGATAGCATTTAGTAATTGACTCGTGATATTGTCGTGGGGCTTTCTCTCGTGACAAGTAGCGATTTCCTTGAAATTTATCTCTTGAATTTTCATTTTAATTTTTTATTGTAGTGTGTAGTTTTACAAGTGATTTGACATTGTTGCATCCCTGAATATCTCTAGTTTTTTTTTGTGCCTATGTTTCTTCTCTCTTCAGTTACATATCTCCAGACATCTCTAGTTGTTATTCATTTACACAAGCATGCTTTCTTGTAGTTCGGGTAAGTGTCAAATTAGTCACTGGAGACAAGGTCACAAGGACGAATGTTGTCCTTCGATTACCACCACCAGGGAGGTCAACGACGAGAATGTTACATCTAGGGCATCGGTATCAGGAACAGAATTTGGTCTTCATGGTAATTTCTTTGATTAGAAATATTATTATGCCGTTTCAAGAGTCATATCATCATATATGGTATTAATTTTGTTAGGTTTTTTTGCAGAAAGCAAAGGAAATCATGTTAGTGTTGGATCTTACAACGATTCGCATTCCAGCATTAATCCTTCTTTTGCTGCAAGAGAATCATTTGATGATAACCGTCGCGAGACTCATGACTCATTTATGAAACCTGTCAGTGATAATACTGCTAACGACAAATGTGTAGCTTCCACCGACAACGACGGAACCATGTTGCACTCCTCATTTCCTTTGGAATCTAAAAATCCTGTCAATATTGAAGTTAAGAATTCTAGTTCAAGTAAAAGAAGCAAGAAAAAGTCTAGCAACACTACCGATGAGACTGGATTTGAATCAAAAGTTCCGAAAGCTAAATCCGACACATATCATGATGAGGCATCAAAGTTAGGTGGCCATCAACACAAAAGAAGAGTTTCATTTGTTGAAAAACCAATAACAGATACTTCTAAGTGCAGGACTGTGCCTTCCTTGAGTAATTCAAATACCGATGTTCTAGCTGACAATGTGGAAGAATCGTATTTGTCCAGGTACAAAGAAGCACGGAGATCATCATCTAGTTCTCGTGATCGAATATCTTCAACTACTAAGGAGGATTTGATTTCACATTCCAAGTCTACAAAAACTGACAATTATCATGCCTTGCCTTCAAAAGTCAGCGTTGTTCCAAACCTTCAACAAAATGTTCGTAATGGTTTGAAAACATCAATGCAGAAAGTTGTCCAGCAGTTTAGAAGCTCAAAAGAGTCAAGATCCAATCTAACATCTGTTGAAAATGAGGTTGTGAATATATTGGACATATTTATTTAGAAATTGACTATTATTATTATTATTATTATCATTAATATTACTATTATTACTTATGTCTTTTTGATTTAAAATTTGTTGTTTTGGCAGTTGGGCTTTCCTTATGAACTTTTCGTGGAACTTTATTGTTATGACAAGGTGAAACTATTTCCCTTTGGCCTTACAAACTGTGGGAACAGGTACTTTAGAGTTCTTTTTGCTTTACATTGATTGCTAGTTTTATGTGATGTAACTGCTCTGGTAAGAGGGATGAGATATCAAAGGGGATAGTGAGGACTGAGGAATCTGATACTTTTTTGTTGTTGTGAAGATTTATGTTCCTTTATTTTTTTTCTTTCTATGAGTACTCTATTGTGTTGTATAGTCCTACACTTATTATAAAGATTAGCATACAATACTCATGATGAAAGAAATACTTGTGAATCAAGTAGGCCTTCATGTTACTTTTCTCGGAACGTTTAGGAAACATTCTAGTTGTTGGCTGGTTGAATTTTCTTATTTGTATTCAATGCTCGTTTCGATTTTGTGTTTTTTGTGTAGTTCAATAGAGATGCATCAAGTGCTTTTCGACATAGAAATGATTTTTGTTTCTTTGATTCTTAATTACATACCCTCTTGCTAATGAAATGCCTCTACTGCAGCTGTTACGCTAATGCAGCACTCCAATGCTTGGCGTATACTCAGCCTCTAACATCATTTCTTTTGCAAGGGTTCCATTCGAAACGATGCAAGTACCTCTTAATAACATCTTCATGGTTTAACTTGTTCAACTATTAGGACCTTTAATTAATTGAATCTTCACAATGTTCTCAATAGGTCAGAAGAAGGGATGGTGTTTTATGTGCGAGTTTGAATATCTAATTCAGAAGGCAAAAGAAGGGACTTCTCCACTTTCTCCAATTGGGATATTATCTAAGATACACAAGATTGGAAGTCATCTTGGACATGGGAGAGAGGAAGATGCACATGAATTTTTGAGGTGAGCGAAATAATTCTGATGCTCATTCTTTGTCAATGCTATTGGTTCCTTAGCTGCTACTTCAAAACAAAATCTTTTATGCATTGGCTTTATGAGAAATTGGTCCATCAACAGGGGTGCAGTTGAGACTATGCAATATATTTGCCTCAAGGAAGCCGGTGTATCAAGTCCTTTGACAGAAGAAACAACTCTCATTGGATACACTTTTGGAGGATATCTACGATCTAAGGTAGTTTTCAATCTAACAATCTATTTTATGGTGCTTTCTGCTTTATGTTTTCAGATTTTATTGAGCAGGAAAGGGATGGAAACGAATACCTTTCATAAATGTTGAAGTTTCTTTTTGCTGCAAAATGCAGATCAAGTGCTTAAGGTGCCTGGGGAAATCTGAGAGGTATGAGAGAATGATGGATCTTACTGTTGAGATTGATGGAGATATTGAAACTTTGGAGGAGGCCCTTGGACAATTTACAGCGCCTGAAATATTGGATAAAGATAATAAGTATAATTGTGGCAGGTTTGTCACTTTTCCTTCCATGTCACATTTATTTAAGTCTTTCCTATTATTTTTTATCATGTTACTGTGCTTGGTTTTCTTTTATTACTCATTGCTGTTATAGTAGTCATAGTATGCGGTAATTAAATTTATTTCCTTTTCTCAGATGGTATATGGAAATTATAAGCAGATTTTAAACTATTATTCAAGATAAAGTAGGATTTGAAGTAAATTTATTACAGAGAAAAATTTGGATCTAGGTAATCATTAGTGCCATGATCGCTCTGTTGCGCCGCAGGACAGTGGCTGGCCACCACGGTGAGGCCAGTTGCGCTGCGCATTAAGAGTGCGAGCGCTACACCAGGCTTCTCAGCGGGAACAGCGCTGTGCAGTTTGCGCCCATAGCGGCGCACCAGGGCCGCCCTGGAAGAGGGGATGAAAAAGTCGATGAAAGAAACGATTTCTCACCGTTTATGGCCAAATCTGAGTTTTCCAGCAACAAGTATCTTTGTTTCGTGGTCAGATCTGCTCGTTCTGTGCGGCTGCTTGTGTGCGGTTGCTATGCTGTGTGCGCCTTGTTCTGTTGTGTGCGTTTTCTTCATCTTTGTGGCTGCTCGTTGTGTGTGGCTGTTGCTGGCTCATGATTTTAAGCTAGGTTGAGGGAGTAAAAGACAACTTTTGGGCCCTTAAGGCCCACTGCTGAAAAAATAGGGAGCTTCTTTCCCCCCCCCACCCCAACTATTCTTTAAAACCGCTTCCTTCCGGATTTACCCATCTGGATTTAAAAAATCATTGTGGTAAAAGTAGCTCTTGAAAAAATTACTTAAAAAGGCACTGTCAATCAAACTGGGCTTTAGATCACTCAGTCTTTAGAATAAAATAGTAGTAGTAGTAATAATCCAATAATAAGATGATAATATAAATCTCATAAAAGTAACATAATCAGATCTCATTAAATTAACGTTTAGTGTGTGTATATATACAACAATAATAACCAAGCCTTATCCCACTAAGTGTGTGTATATACATACAATATTAATTATAATTAGTTCAAATAACAGCAATCACGTTATCCTGCTATCCCAATCTCAGATTGGCTGGTTTAGATGTAAATATTCAGTCTTTGGACCAATGTTGTCAATCGCGGATAGTGGAAAATAGTTTTTTTTGAAAAGGGATAGTGGAAAATAGTGGATTGTTAAAATTCCGCTACACAATAGTGCTATATTGTCACTACAGCGGCTATTTGTCATCATTTTGTACTAAATAGTATATTGCGGAATAAAATCGGTGTTTCCAATTCCGCTACGCTATAGTGGTATTTAACAACACTGCTTTGGACCTAATACATGACACGAGTCATGGCTTTTTGGCTTTGATTGATGCACTTGACCAACTCCATCTAGTAGGAAAATGCTTGGTTGTTATTTTGTATTCAATTTCTGTTTTGCAGTTAACTTGAGCTTGAAAAATCACCAAATACTTGATGGTTAAAATGGTCAACACGGATTAATCAGTTAAATTCTTAAACTGAATGTGCAATTACTTATTGATTCTCTCATGCTTGAATAATTAGTTAAATTACAGTTCTAATATACAATTCATTATTCATCCGTTGCATACATAGTGATAAACTACTCAAAGGGGTGTTAGGCTTTAAAAATTAAGAGAAGGGTCATAAACCTCTTGGAAGGTTAAATCTTAAAGCTTTATTGGGAGGGGATAAACTGACCAAAACCTTAAAAAATTGACTACAACATCTATTAGAATTTCATGAATGTCTTTCAGATGTGAATTCGTGGATTAGTACCTACTTCCGGGCATTGATAGAATCCTGTCAAATTGATTTAAATAGTCATCTTTTAATGGTTTTCCGGATTCTCTTTGAAGTCATGCCACTGCGATGAGACAAATGAGATTTAAATAGTCATCTTTTAATGGTTTTCCGGATTCTCTTTGAAGTCATGCCACTGCGATGAGACAAATGAGAAGATTGAACAATATTTTGTGGAATTTGGGGAAAGAATGCTGTGGAATCTTGTGATTGGCTGAACTGTTCTGTTTGATGAATATATTATTATATTAGGACATCTGTTGACTTCATCAACAATTGATTGCTGTTGGTTCATCTAATTCAATAATATTAAACTAGATGTATTCATATGATCATAGTTTCGTCTTTTAGTATTGTACCAGATATTTAGATCTTTAGCTACTAAGCACAATGCCAATTCTGTCCCATGGGTTTTATGACCTTAGGTTGGCTTTGTATATTCTGATTTATGAACATTGAGGTGTAGTGTTGCAAATGTTTAGAGGGGCACAAATGGTTCTATATTACTCCCTGTGGTCCTATTTATATGAAGCAAAAGACTAAATCACGAAAACTAAGGAAACACATTCAAAGATGCTTACTTCTTTCCCAAAAATACCCTAACGCTCATTTAATAAGACCCACTTGCATAGGGAAGATGTACTTCTATAAAATTCAATAAAGTAAGGGTGCAAAAGGAATTTCAATAATTAATACACTTAAAATATGTTCTATGTTTATGTTTAGGGCAAATAAAACCTAATTTGTCGCTTATAAATAGGACTAGAGGGAGTATTAATGAGCTTGTGATTTAAACTCCTAGATTTTTATGTTCAACTTTAATATGGGACACATTGTATTTACGAAATAATTTTATTTGTTTTTTCTTGCTATGTAGATGTAAATCGTACGAGAAAGCCAAGAAGAAGTTGACAGTATTGGAAGCACCAAATATTCTTACAATCGTATTAAAACGATTTCAGGTGCATGTTCTATATTAATTTTGATGTTTTTCTTATGTACATTGTTTATTGATTTGTAATTTTGCTTTTATATTAGGTTTTCTCATGCATGTTCTGTTGTTTATTTTGACAGTCTGGTAACTTTGAGAAGTTGAATAAGTCAGTTCAGTTCCCTGAAGTCCTGGATATGACTCCATACATGAGTGGAAGAAAGGATAAATCTCCATTTTACAGTCTTTATGCAGTGGTTGTCCATTTGGATATCATGAATGCTTCATTTTCTGGCCATTATGTTTGTTATGTGAAGAACATTCAAGGAGAATGGTTCAGGACTGATGACAGCAGGGTGAGAACTTTTAAACATATCTTTTTTGTGTCTGAAAGTCTCTTTTCCTCTCCTCCCCCCTAAAATGAGATTATACAAGCGATGATGTAGTTCAACTCATTAAATTTTTGGTTTTCATACATGCATGTCTTCTTATCCTCAACCTATAATCTAAACTTAGTTTATTAAGAATCAATTTTGGGAGGGTCCTGTTTTGTTCTTAGAAGCTTGTGTAATTCAGAAGTGATTTGAATAGGTAATTGGTCCTGAGTCCTCATTTTAAGTTTGTACAGAGACGAAGGAGAACATTTGATTAAACTTGAGAATTTTTTTTTACTTTATCAGCGCCTTCTGCAATTCTACTTATAAACAGGCAAAAGTTTAAAATTTGAAGTATATCTAGTATATGTTACAAAGTTGTAAGGGTTTTGATCAATTCTCAGAAACTTGTTTACCCATTAAAATTGGTTTGTAGTTTTGTACTTTCTAGGCTTAAGAAGCTATGACATTATAGAGATGCTTTGAAAGCTACTTGTGCCTTTTGTTTTTCAAATTTAAAGGAATATCAAAGCCCTCTAAAGAAATTGCAATCCATTATTCTATGTTTATTTATTCCAACTTGTGTCGTTGATTTTTAAGACACCTTTTGAAAAGGACTGGCAAATGACAACATTGAAAATACATCATTTATGAGATGAATTTCTGTATGTAAATTGAGGATGACATTTGTGCTTCTCTTCAGGTAGAACCTGTCGAATTGTCAAGAGTCTTATCAGAAAGCGCATACATGCTTCTTTATGCAAGGTAATAATGCTGCAGATGTTGATGCATACTTTTCTATTTGATATGGCTTCTAATTTTATTTTATAGTGTCTTGGCAGAAATAGTAACATTCTTTATGCTCATTTGAAAATTTGCAGGCACTCTCCAAAACCCCTGGGTTCAGTAAGTAGCAATGCAACCTTTTCAACTGGAAAGTTCAAGAGGAGAAGCTTGGAAGCCATTCCTGCTGTTTCTAAGACGCGGTCGAATTCCATGGCTACAAATGCTGATTCTCCCTCCGTACAGCAGAAGCAGGGACAGCACTCTAACCGGAATGCCGTTGATGATTCTTTTAGCAATGAATCTGTATACCCAGAAGAATGGAGATTCAACTATCGGGGAAGAAATACTATGGTGGATTCTGCTAGCGAAAGCTCACTTTTCAGCTCTTCTGATGCAAGCTCTTGCAGTACTACAAGTACAAAGGACTCGGCTAGTACTGCTGACTTTTCAGATTACATTTTTGGTGAGGCAGGGTCCAATTGGCATGGCCAGTATGGAATTTCTTCCAACTCGGCTGCATCTTCTTCCTATGATACCTTGCATACAGATTTCTCTGTGGACAATGATGCTGATAGGAGGCTCCAGCAAGGCTCAGAAGATAAAGCAATTTTGTATGCTAACAAAAACAAAAATCATAGTGGTAGATGGGGAATTGACCTTAAAAAATTTGTCACTGCTAAGCACCATGACAAAAGTTCCGCTGTACATGTGAGAAGAACAGGTAGAGATGCATCAGCTCAAACATTTTATTGAGTTTGAGTTGAGATAGAATCAAACATCTGGAATATTTTTGGTACAGTGAAAATCAATATTTCACTAATATAAGTAGAATGAGAATTCTTGTTTTGATGTTCAGTATTAGCTCAAGAATTCTTGTGTACAAGTAAGGATGAATAACAAATTGAGATGCAGTAGCTCAAACGTTTTGTTGAGTTTGAGTTGAGACATCAATCACCTCTAATAATTTTTGGTACAGTGCATATCATTAAGTGCTTCTTTACCTGTTTTATGTTCATCCTCTACTCAAGATTAGATTTACTAATTTATAAAGTAAAACTGGAATTTGCTTACTGCTTAACATCTTGTCTTACAAACACAAATTACATGTTAATCTGTCATGTAATTTCACACTTCATCTCAAGAGTCGAATATGATATTCATATACTCTAAAGTCATTATTCTAAGTAAAAACTGAACGTTTCTTGTAAAAGTAAACATGAGTAATAAATCCCCTAAAAGTCATTATTATGTATTCCTCAAACCTAGAAAAAAAACATGTAATTAGCTTTACATGCTATAGTTCTTAAGTCAGTACTCTACCACCACCATAAGAAGTCATTAGGAAGATAATCCTATCCTACTACAAGAACACCTATTGAGTATACCGCCTCATCTTAAAGCTTGGCTTATGCATAACAACTTTCAAAGTACTCTTGAGCATTCCCAAACCTTCATTTTCAACACCTTGCACCCATAACACACTTCTGGTTCTTCCACCCACTGTCACCATCTCAACCTGAACAACTTTGGCTTTCATTGACAAAAGTGCTCTTGATATAGATGACATCAATCCTGGTCTATCCTCACAACTCAATGTAGCTTTTACTAGACCCTCCTCATCATTACACTTTTCCAAATTCAATTTGTCTGCCCCACTAGGAAACTTGATCTCCTTTGAGGTACCATGGCTATCTTCTTCTAGCTTTGATGCTTTTTTCTTCAACTCCTTCACTTGTTTGATAGTCTCCACTAGTATTGATGCCTTGTCCTTCTGTTAATCAGTAAAAAATTCTAAATTTAGCAAGCTTGTTTAGGAAAATCACGGACCAAAATTAAATACCATGATTTAGACTGCATCGTGATTGCAATTGCGGCCACATCAACATATTGAACCATTCTTCCTTACAATAATAGTGATAGCGAGAAAATAATAGTTCAAAACCTTGTACTCAACACAAAAATATAAGAAATTTTGTTTTCATAAAGTTGGTTTAATTTTTCATGAATGACACTAACTTTGATCAAGTTGGGGAGGATACTGCGGAGGGTGTCATATTGACCATTGATTCGCATTCTACGTCTCTTTTCTGCTTCACTATGTTTCTTAGCTGCCAGTAATTTGTTCTCTGCCTTTGATCTTTGCTTCGAGAAACTGCTTTTGAATGTTTGCGAGATGAATGAACTTGGAAAGTTGCTTCTTAGCATTTGAGCTTCTCCGTTATAGTAATTTCGAACATGCTGCATGCCCTGTGTTCTAACTATTTTAGTAAAACACAATGAAAGGAAACAAGTTTAAACAAAGAAACTTTCAATAATCTTACCTGTCGAAGTAAAACCATTTTGCTTCCCAAAGAAACCTTTATGCTAAAAGAGGCAAGTGAAATGCAATTACAGCAAAAGCAAGAAAGATAGGAGATGTTTAGCAATTATTTAGTCACTTTATAAAACTGAATAAGCAAATCAAGGACTTTATGATAGGATTTTGAAATTAATGTTAGGATCATGCCTATGTTAAATGTTCATGATGATATTATTATCTTCTGATGTACCATTTTTATAAGATAGAATTTCGTAATCTTATTGATTTGCAAAAATATATTTTGGATTTGTAATTACATCTTTAATTTTATCTTCATTATCATTAAGGAAATTGAATATCTATTAGTATCTTCTTATAAAGTAGCCAAATAGTTGCACTAAAGATAAATATTTCTCTTCTTTCTTGTATCTTCTCAGACCTTTTAGTGTTATTTTTTTATTTTAGAACTGTATAACATGAATTCCTCTAAAAAAAAAACTATATAGCAGAGGAATTGACTAACCTGTTTATAACCTATTTTTAGTCAGTTTAATTTCTCTTTTTATGAGCTGTTTTTTATTTTAAAAAAATTAAAAGAGAAAAAGCTAATTTGATGATCAATGAAGTTTGTGATCAACAAGAGAAGTGAAGAAAAAACTCAATACATCCTCTTTAGTCTTAACTATATTCATAAGGAACCTACTTAAAAACAAAGAGTTAATCTTAGCTATTTTCCTATTCATCTTCTTCTTCATCCTTCCCCATATCAAAAGCTTTGTAACCTCTTCGCCTTCTCTAGTCATGTTCCATGGCAGCAGCTAATTCATTTCACTGAAACTTACTGTCCTTACTTTCCATTCACTGAATCATTCACAAAATTTTTGGTGTCCACATTACACTAACTTACCACTTTCTTTTTTTGTTATTATATTAAAAACTTCACCAAAAGGTATGAACTTTTATATTCTAAATTTAAGATTTCATGATGGCCATCATTTAGTTTATGCAGATTGGTGTTTTTTGTTGATGCAATATAATGAATTGTGATTGTTTGTTTGTTTGTGCAATGAGTAGTGCTTTTAGAAGTTGGAACAGAAATTTCAGATGGGTATATGCCTAGATGGAGCATGAGAAGAAGAAAAAACAAGAACAAAACAAGAATGTGGATATTCAGGTTAGAGAAAAAGCTACTAGGGATCAGAATTTGGTAAATGATGGAAAGGATGAGCATGCTAGTCTTTCTGAGGTTGTGGTAAACTCAAATGGGGATGAAAAAACTTCCAACTTTGAATTTGCAAATATATGATGAAAGAATTGTAGGATGCTGCCACTTTGGAAGATGCACAAAGAAGGTGAAGAAGAGGTTACAAAGCTTTTCAGAAGGGGAAAGATGAATGAAAAATATGATGAACACAATCCTTCAATTTAGTCGCTACGACACATCAAAGACGTGACTCGATAAGTGGAGTACCATAGAGCTAATGCATTGTAACGAAAACATTTGACGAAAATGATCAAACTGGTCAGTGCCAAACACAATCCTTCAATTTAGTCGCTACGACACATCAAAGACGTGACTCGATAAGTGGAGTACCATAGAGCTAATGCATTGTAACGAAAACATTTGACAAAAATTATCAAACTGGTCAGTGCCTTACACAATTTCAAAGATGTTTGTGCGTATTTGTAAATTTTAGGGACTAAAATGAACGAACATTGCCATTTCAGAGATCAAATTGAAGATTTCCTCAAATAAAATCTCCAGAAAAACTATCACAACATGAAAACCAATTCAGTCATAGCAAGAACATGTAAACTAAAACAATTGAATCACAAAATCTGAAAGGAGACTAAATTTTTTCTTTTCAATTTCAAACAGTTCAAGAAAAAGTGGCATTACAAAAATGGTGAGATATAAACAATGCAATGCCTCCCCACTAAGATGCACATAATCAATTCAAAAACTATACTATCAACCTCCATCACAGTCATTTTTCTCCTCCCAAAATCTATCTATGCAAAACATTTTCTAACAACAACACTACACACTTCTTGCCTATATCATACCACTAGAGACCTAACCAAAGAACAACAAAAACTTCCCTTCAACATTTCTATCATCCATTAAACCTCACTCCAACAAAGACATCATCAGCACCTTCAGTAAACTCCAATTCACAATCCTTTCCATCCAAACCCAAATCATTACCAAAATCAAATCTTGTCATTCTGTTTACAACACTCTTCCTTGCCACAGTCTTCACCCTCATCTTTCGTTTATCGTTTCCTTGCGTTGTTTCCACTGTTTGATTCCCTTGAACCACCTTCTCAAAACCTTCATTTCTCACACCCACATTCCTCCATTCTTTCTCCCAATCACCATCATCAGAAACATAAACAAATTCAGCTTCATTTTCACCCATTAAGCTCTCATCACCGTTTTTCACTTCGTAAAACTTCAACGGCACTCTTGCCCTACACTTATAATACTGCCTCTTCTCCTCCCCTTCTACGACTGTTCCACCAACTTTCACCGGTGACTTAACCGCCACGCCGTGAAAAGTTTTCTTACAAGTTTGACACATCAAAGAACAATCTTCGTATTTTTTCTCATACTGATACAAATTCCAACAATAAGGACACGCAGTCCAAAACGCCGCGGTGGCGTTTACACCACCACCGCGGTCATAAACAGCGCGTTTATCAGGGTCAGAGAGAACGTGCCAGGCTTCACGAACACGAGCTAGGGCTTCATCTTGAAAAGGGAATTTCTCGGAGCTAGTGGGATCTAGAAGGATTGCGAATTTCGCGTAATGCTGACGAGCTAGGTCACGGTTGACGGATTCGGAGCGGGGGAGACGGAGGATGGAGTAGTGGTCGGCGGCGGAGAGAACGTCGGCGATTGTGAGGATTCGGCCGATTGAATCGGAGAGTGGTAAGCGGCGGGCGAAGTCGCTGGCGGCGGTGAAGTTGCGGTCGGAGAGGAGATTGATGCATGTTACGATCGGGTTTTCGGATCCGGATTCGGATCCTTTTAAAGGATCCATTTTGGGTTTTTGGTTTGTTGTGATGTGTGTGTGAGTGAGGGAGAAGTAAAGGGTTAAAGAGAACAAGGGAAATGAAGTGCATAGAGATAGAGAGAGTGAAGAAGGGTGGTTTGGTCATTTTAGTGATTTTCTTGTTTTGATTGTATTCATGTGTTGTTGATTTGATTCTTTTTCAGTTTTTTACCTTAGTTAATGAATATATGCATGGTCAACGGCAATAATTTGATTGGAAATTTTTATTTATTTATGTCTAGAAGAAGTTAATCTGGCATGGTTAAGTAAGTCTTTTTGACCATTATACTTAAGGAAAGATTGACTAATTTGGTGGCTTTCTTTGTTCAATTTTGAGCAGAAAAAAGAAGTAGGGTTTGCAGAAACAAACGTCATGACTAAGTCTAACATAATTAAGTATTATCACGTTTAACAAATTAAAGTAACTCTTTTTCGACTAACTTGAAGCTTTCATTTGTTGAGTTATGGTTGGCAAAAAAAACTTGATCAACATAAACAAAATTCATGCATGTTAAAAAAAAAAACCAAAGTCGATCCTAAATTTGAAAAAAAGAAAAAAATGTGCATCCCATTGCCATTTTGGATTGGATGGGTCACTCGGCTCAAATGTCCATGCTGCCCAAGACAATGCCACATGGCTTAGTTCGTTAGTCTATTCAATCTCAGATTATGTTATTTATTTAAAGATGTTCATACGAAATAGACTTTTAAATAGACTATAGCATGCCACATTAGGCTTTCAAGAGGTTAGACTCAAGCCTAAAAAACAAGTCTATGACAGGCCGCAAGTTAGACTTAAGCCTTAATTTTTTTTTGATAGGTCATGCTTAGGCCTTACAAAACCTAACCCGACCTAAGCCTATTTCCACCCCTAGTGACAATATGTCGAACATGATATGTCTGTGAAATAAGATTTCAAAAACTTATTTAAGTCTTTTAGTAAAAAGTACCTCGTAATCTCACATGGAGATAACATGATACGTGACCGATAGGACCGTCTTGAAAACAGACACGAAACTTGACCCTAACCGCGACCAGCCGATAGAACCAAATAGAGGGGGGAACTTAGATTGAAGTTGGCGCCCTTTGAGGAGAATGTCTTTGGGGACATCTTTAAAGCGTTCGGATTGTGTGACCTTGTGGAGTTACCTATTTACCGTCAATGAATGATAATAATTTTTGTGATAAGGTTGATGATTTGTGACAATTATTTATTGAAGTTGATTTATAAAATGTGGGTTTTCATTCATATCATCATTTTTGGAAACGTTTTCGAAAGAAAAAGATTTACTTTGATTTTAAATTAAAAATGATGGTGAATATCGAAAGAAAAAGATTTACTTTGATTTTAAATTGAGGACGATCATAAATATTTTAGTGCAATGTTTTTAGTTTGTTTTAAAAAGAACAAAAAAAAATAAAATGCATGTTCATTGTTAAAATTTAGGTGCTACGGAAAGCTTGGTGGGCTTCTCATGAGAACAGGCAGATGCCAAAGCTTGGTGGACACTCCCCTTTCATCATATAACATCATCGCAGGTCTTCCAACTCTCTCAATGCTTTATGCCAACTTTATCACACCATGTACCTAACATTGAGATGCACACTCGATAATGGTAAGATAAGAATATTCAAAGGAGACCAGGGACTAGAGGGACATTGCTTCTTGTATAGTTTGAAAACTTCTACTTCCGATAAGCTCATGCAACGTGAACTTTACCCAACATGTGGTGAATTTACATTCCTTGAGGAGTAGGAAGAAGGACCACATCGGAAAGCATCATTTGCCAACAGGAGCTACTAAAAACAAGGCATCTCCTCATAATCAGTAGCTCAAAGTGATGACATCAAAATCTCTTAATATAAAAATTGAATTTCTTCTCATATTGAACTATCTTTCTCTCCACTAGTTTTGTTGTTTGCACGATCCTATTTGCGAAATGAGTGACACTTAATGAATGACCTTTAAGACTTGGAGGAGAAAAATGTTTTTATCCGACAATTAAGTCTAATGATTTTAAGATACGCTGGTGGAGACAGAGTCAACAGTTTTTAATTTAATCCATTTATGAAAAATATGTTTATTGTTGTTCGACCGTATCGACTACTGTGGTGTGTGAGATGACCAATTCATCAACATGTTGACAAATAATCATTTGTAAGGCTGAGAGAGTATTGAATTTGGTGATATGCTTCATAAACCCCTTACTCAAAATACGGTACTAACCAAAAAAGTCATTCTTAGGTATTCAACAAACACATGGAGAATAAACTTAAGATAAACTAAAAATAACAATTAATAATAAACATAGAAGCTAACAAAGAAGATGAGAATCCAGAACACTACCAATGAAACTTTTTACTCATATATACAAATTCTACTACATTTTTCCTCTCTATAACCAATGGGTGCCTTTTTTCTGTTACAAGACTAGAAAGTAGACACAACTACTTCCATCGAGAATAATATTAAGAGAAATGATAAATGGACACACAATTTGTGACACAAATACAACACCATGGACAAAACGGTAATTTTGGTGTGAGCAATAGGGTTAATTTGGTAATTCCACTTCATTCTTCCCACTTCCTTTGTCTTTCTCCTTCTTCTCTTCCCGACATCTTCCGTCTCTTGCATTTCACCACCACACCCTCCTTTCTGACCACCACCACCACAACTGCCTTTGTCAGTCACAACCACCACCGTTCGCACCGCACCCTCCATCCTAACCACCACCTTTGTACTCGTCAATTACCACCACCGCCGTCAGTGCGTCTTGCCTCCGCGCCCTCCGTCTTTGTCACTACCATCATCCTCGCCACCACACCATTATACCGTCCTCACCATCGCCGTCACCGACCTCCAACTCCTTCAGATCTGAGCATACCATCGACCATTAGTCACCACCGTCTCCGTCATCCATTAGTCACCATCGTCTCCGTCATCCATCACTACCACCGCCCTTGGTGTCTTTTTTGAATTTGTTTTTGCAGAGAAACAGATTAGAGAGGAGAACGATGACGGTAGACTGTTGTCCCTGGTGGCCGGAGATTTGGAAAGGGGGGGGAGAGTGTGTGTAACAGTGGTGGTGATTTACTAATAGAAGATGACATAGTACAGGTTGAAAGAAAAGAAAAAAAAAATAAAAAAAAATACTGTATAAGGATACAATGTCTAAATTGTGTTTGGTTTTTTGTGTCAAGTTATCATTGCTCTAATATTAAACATAGTGAATGAATGACTCGCTAAAATGTATATTCGATGATTAAAATATTCTTATCTCAAACTCATTTATCTTCTATGTACAAATGCATTGACATACACTTTACCATAGGAGATGAGATGATTTGTTTTTGCAAAAAACACCATATATAAATTTGCTCAATATTTATCTACACATTTGCTTTTCCAAAATCAGGAGAACATTATTTGCTTATATCTTCTATTGTCGGCAAAATAACTTACCTTTTACTTCGGAATTCATCTCAATATCTTCATTAATTTAGACAATTTACACTGATCTACAATGATTTAGTTGTAGTCATAATCTCAACAAACTTCTTTTTGCACAAACCATTCTTATTCACCATCTTTTGAACAATAGGAATTGTTCCAATGTCATTAATCAAATGACCATATGTTATCAAACCGTTTTGTTCTTCATCGTCACCATATTCTTGTAAAATAAGTTATCAAAAACCGTTGACGTTTCATTAAAATTTATCTACAGATTTTCAAACTGCTATTAAATTGAGAGAAGAAAATGAGATTTGGTTGAATATACCTCAAAGAATTTCGATTAAAATTGATAAAATGTGATAGACTTTCCTTGACTAACAACTAAAAATAAGGAATCTAATTAAACTAAATACTACTCCAATTATATTATATAGAAATTAAAATGAAGAATAGGCTTTATTCAATAATGCGGTGTCCCAGGAATTCTTACATATATATGCTGAAATTTTATTACCAATCCAATGGAGTAATTAATTAATTAACTCTACTAAAAATGAAAAGAATTAAATGTGCAGTGGACACGTCACTTAGCAAAGTGGCTTGGTAACCAAGTTAGTATCCTTCTAGAACATTCTTCTTCTTAAGCCCTTTCTTCCTCAGTCTCACTCTCACTACAGAAACCCTAAAACGAAGCATTAAAGAAATCCCTAAAAAATCTGTCTTTGTCAAGTCAAGTTTCTTCAACACAACACAATGGCATTTTCCCGCTTTCTCTTTTCCTCCTTCAAGTCCGCCGTGCCTTCCTTCATTCGCCGCCACCCCATCGTCACTACCGCCGTCTCTTACCTCGGCATCTCCTACGCCGCACGTCCTCTGATTCACCACTTCAACACCGATGAGCAGAACGCCAACGCCGATGATGATCTTCGCCCTTTCCGTGCGACGGATGTTTTCTATCCGGGTAGGATGTTGGGTCGGGTCATGTTTTCAATGATCGATCGTCACGTCAACGTGAGAGAGACGGAGGAGGCTATTGTTCTCCGTTACTGTGGCCTCAGTGATGTCAAGAAGGAAGATGTGAAGGTGTTTGTTGATCGCAACATTCTCAAGATTGAGGATACTTTTCCGGGTCGCAATCGATTTAGTGGAACTCTCGACTTGGTTGAGAAGAACTGTCACGGTCTTCACACAACAGCCAAGTTCGAGAACGACGTTCTTGAAGTTGTGATTCCTAAGAAGCGGAAGAAGAACAAGGAAGAGGATGAAGATGAACTTGATGTTGATCTCATCGTTCTTCATGTCATTGTTGAGTGAATGAATGATTGATCCATCTAGGATTCTAGGTTTTAGGGTTTGGGTTATTGGAGGAACAATTAGTATTTTAGTTATTATTTTAAATGCTTAATTAGTATGAATGTATTAGAGATCTAAAAAGGGATTTAGTTGGTTAATTAGTAAGATGTACAAACAAATCCCTTGTGTCAGTGTCTGTTTGTACCAATTGGTATCAATCAATATTATAAATATATGATATGATTATTATGATTAACAATTTCATTTGCTATTATTAGTTATGATTATTTATTTTTATTCTCAATTAATCATCACACCTAGTTAATTAGTTGATGCAGTAATTTGTGAGCTTTCAAATTCTAAACATACATGTAATAAGTAGTAAACAATTATGTGAGAAATGTTGCTGTGGCTGAGAATATTTCTGTGAGAATTGTTGCTGAAAGTGATGGTAGTAGTCCTGGTGCTGGTATGGTAGCTACCATAGTGAAACCAAAACCATTTTCCACACTAATATTTCCTCTTCACTATATGATGTAAACCAGTGTTGTCCAAATAGTGAGGACCTCATAGGTCATGTGATCATTCCCTTTTGCGTGTTGAATTAGTTCACTGCATAATATGCACTAGGTTGTTTTAAAACATGTCTTCCTCAGTTTAGAAACTGAACTATTCTACTCGATGTATATGACTTCTCTACGTGGAATGAGCTCTACTATTATTACTTGCATCTTGAATTCTTAGAGCCCTCTCCTTTGTTTAGAACACTGTTTATCATAAACATTACAACGATAGCAACTTCTAACTGCTTATTGGTATGCACTATTAATCGATCATATGTGCGAAATAGTTTTTATATTTCCTGGATGAATAATGCTGGTCTTTTGGAAGTTAACATAATAAAGGAAAACTGTCATGGCAATTTAGCAAATGAAATTGTTATGATCTTTATTTGGTATCCACGTGATTTTGCTGATCTAAAGTCCTTCCGGTGTTTTTAAGTTTATTTATTTATGTTAGTTATGGATCAGCCAAATTACCAATCGGAATCTCTCTTGCTTGGTGAATTCGATCTCGTCATCTATGCCCTGGATTAAAATTACGTTTCTGTTGTTTATTGTTGGAGACTTAAGATTTGTAATATTATTACATGCACAATGCAGGTGCTTGCCTTAGTGAGGGACCAATTGGATTATGGTGATAACATATGTGGTTCAGTCTTGCATTCGATTCAACGAGGACATAATGAGTTTGTCTGGAATCGTAGTGCATCTGATCATCAGGTTCGCATAATTACTGACCCTTTACGTGTGTGCGTTATATACTTATATTCATGCTTGTCCTTAATAATATTCCTGGTTTCTCATACAGGCTGTAATGGCTTTGCCTTTGAGAGTTTTGATTAAGCGTCACCTAAAGCTTCCGCACAGCTATCCAAGTGTCAAATGTTGAATTGGTGTGGACGATCACGATTCTTATGATGAACTTTGTAAGGACCTTCTTTATACATTCGTTGTCTATCCAAGTTGAAAAATGAAAGGCTGTTGAGTTTGGATTCAATTATCATATTTCATTCTCCTTTCAATAAAAATCTGCAGAAATGATATTACATACACTAGATCTATGCTTGCACCTGTTATCTTTTGTAAGATTTTCAACCAAGTTATTACTCAAATAGTGGCTTGCTTTTAGATTGCACTCGAAAAGGTTCAATCAATGGCTTCCCTTTAGACATGAAGTTATTACTCTTATCTATCTTTTATGTCACATGCATCTATTCTTGATTTATTTTCTTCTCATTTTTGGAGATTTCACATTGCACTGATTAGTTCCTTTTTATATATGTGTATTGTTGCCTTTGATTACGGAACTAATAACTATATGCTTTCAGTGCTGCTGGTCGATTTATGCTATGTGAAATTTAGTTTTTTTATTCACATCTCTTGGGCTATATGAAGCTTTATGAAATTTTTATTGTTGGTATTTGAGCATTTTCTTGGGTTAGTAGTTCCTTCAGTACAACGTTAATTTAGAGTGAAGTTTTTTTGGCAACATTGATTTGAAAGATATTATCTAATAAATATTTTACTCATAAATTCAAAATTAGTGACTTCCACCCACATGTGGATAACCATGTAGGTAAAGTTCCTATATAACTTTAAGATCAAGGCTTCCTCTTTTCAGTTTGTATGCAGCTTTTATGGGGTCAAAATAGACATGTTAAATTTATAAATCACTTTTCTTAATATATGTGGAAAGTGTCAGAGATTTAATAGGCGAAGGAGGAGTATATGTGAAAAGTGTCAGAGATTTAATAGGCGAGAGAGGAGTATTTTGCAATTTGTATATTCTTTGTTTGTTTGTTTTTGCGCAGTTTTTGATTTATGATGTTGACATGGTACATGGCTGTGGATTAATACTTAAAATAATTGTTAATAATAGTAAACTGAACCTTAAATCTTGGCATGTTTCATTTCAGCACTTCAACGTTTTGTGCAGCTCTTTCTGTCTCTAATGGCTGCACTCTTTCCACCTACAACGGTAAGTTCTGTTTGTATGAGTTGTAACTTGAAATAATAGTAGTAATCTACTCTTGCTTATTTATGTGGTCATTGTTCTTCTGTTTTTTCATTATTAGCATTATCCACTCTTTTCATGCCTTGAAAGTGAAACTAATTAAAGTTGAAATAAACATGTTTCTCTCAGTCTTTTACTGTCAATGCCGTGTCTTAGATCTGGAAAATTAACTTCTAATATGTCACTCCTAATTCATTTTTAATATATGTGTTACCTTTCACAAATAAGCTATTGTGTGTGCATCACATTGGATTATAACTGCTGTTCTTTTTAATATATGTGTTTATGGGACTACGTAATCACCACACTTGTAAAGTTCTTGGTAATTGTCTTTCTCCGGCATCCCAACGAGTAATGTCCTGCTGAATGTTTCTTTCTTTATCATGGTTTAGGTTGGTGGTGATTTTGCAAGATCAGGTACATTCACAAATAGGGCCATTGCTGGAGGCACTGAAGTTTGCAGATACCAAGAAGAATCAATCGACAGTTAAAAAGTGAAAGAGAAGAGTGTGAGTTATCTCCAAATGGAAACTTTGAAGAGGTTAATTTCTCAGTTTATGGAGATGCTGGTTTGGATGCAGTGCTTAAAGAAAAGAATGATAGTGTGAATCGACAATATCAAAATAGACCTGGGGAAGAAGCTAGTGGTGAAGTTAGAGGAGAAAACTATAGGGATGCTGATGAAGGGGAAGAGAGTTCTCAGAGGTCATTGGAGGATAGTTAAAATGCTTCTGAAAATGTTGATGTTTCTGGAAGCGAATCTGTTGATGGCTGATGGAGAACATGATGTTGAAGGAGAACATGATAATTGATAATAAGGCTGAAAGTGGAGGTGAAGCTGAAGCAACGGCTGATGCGCATTATGTTGAAGGAGATGGAAAGTTATTGCCATTTCCATATGTCATTCTTCATAAACAAGCTTAATGTTATGATTTTCCACATTGTTGATACCTGTTCTGCACTGCATTAGAGTATGATGTCTTATTCTGTTGGATTGTGTTTCAGAATTTCTATTCTTATATTTTTTTGCTTGACACATGTTGCTTCTTGTTGGGTGGTATGGAAAACTTCTTGTTTCAGATAAGAAGCATAAGAAATGCTTTGCATCTGAAGAGTTCATGGCGCCATCAAACATTCGTTAAATCAGTTTTGCATATTGTTTTCCTTCACATGACAGTGTGTACATTCTAAGTTGGGTAAGTATTCGAGATTGTTTGCATTGCTAAATGTTTTTACTGTGTGCTTGACACCAAACTTGCATTCAAACAGATGCAGAACACATACTTTCATTAGAGGTCAATTGTTGTAATTGATTTCCTCTTGCTACCATATCTATATTAAATAAAAATGCAACTAAATGTTTATGTCCCTTAGTTTGTTCAATTGAATGTGAATTTTTTAATGAACAATTAGCCTAATCAATGACTATTGTTTGGCTGTCCCTTTCAGGAGTATTTATCAAGTTTCATTGGCAGACGGACCAGATGTAAACGACAGTGTAAACTGATAAGGGTTATAGAAGGGGAGGCATGGTGCTGCCAATAGAAAGAGACTATATTATACTGGAATTAGATGCTTGATGAAAACTCACAATAATGTGAATGCAAATAGGTTTAATTTGTTATGTAACTACAGGACATTGCTGGAAGCACTGAAGTGTACAGATACCAAGAAGAATCAAATCAACAGTTCAAAAGCAAAAGAGAAGAGGGTGAGTTATCTCGAAATGGAAACTTTGAAGAGGATAGTTTTTCAGTTTATGGAAGTGCTGGTTTGGATCCATAAAGAAAAGGATGGTGGTGTGAATCGGCAATATCAAAATAAACCTGGGGAAGAAGTTTGCGGTGAAGCCAGAGGAGAAAACTTTATGGATGCTGATGACGAAGAGGAAGAAAGTCCTCAGAGGTCATTGGAGGACAGCGAAAATACTTGTGATAATGCAGATGTTTCTGGAAGCGAATCTATTGATGGCGCGAGGATGCAGAGCATGATAATAAGGCTGAAAGTGAAGGTGAAGCTGATGGAAATGGATGATGCGCATGAAGTTGAAGGAGATGGAACATCATTGCCATTTTCTAAACGTGAAGCCATCGGCAAAGCATGTACCCCTTTTATGTGCTTACTAGACATTCACCCCCTTCTGGTATTCAAAACCTTAATTGGTTTTCTCTGTAGTTTCAATTTGTATTAATAGCACAATTACATTTCATTCAGCATGATTGTACTCAGTTAAAATTATAATGTGTGAATTACCCTTATATAAACTTGTTAAACAGGTTAAATTGTTAAAGCCATAAATTCCTCCCTTTCTATGACTTTGGTACCATTCATTCTTTCTGACACTTAATGTATGTACTTCTAGTTCAGCTTCAAGATTCTGTGACCGATGAGATGGATAATAAGCTTCTTCAGCTATATGCATATGAAAAATCAAGAAAACTTGAAAAGTTTGTCGATATAATTTACCACGAAAATGCTTGTGTACTACACGATTAGAACATATATCATATTGAATATGCAAGTTTTCTTTTCCTTTTTTCATTTTAAGTTTGACTCTCTTGTCTATTTAAATCTGCTCCTGGAGTTTGAAGTAGTTTTATATGTTTTGTAACATGGTTTATTTCATTGCAGTCATAAAACCAGCTTGTGTTATTGAATCTTACCTGCAAAATATAGCATTTCTTTTAAATTTTAATCACTTTTGACTCTAATCAATGCTAATTGGATAGCTTACGTTTTACGCTTTACCTTCTTACATTCAATATTTTCTTACTTTTCATGCACAGGGAATCCAGAACCTGCATTCACATTCATCTGGATAACAGACTGATGCCCCTTAACAGTGAAGGAGGTGATGCATAGGCCACCATTTGAGGTTTTCAGCCAACAAGCTACATATCAGCCAGTATTCAAATCTGATGGAAATGTAACATTATAATTTTCATCTTATCCTCAAAATGGAATGCACACAAGGAGAGACACGGTTAATGTTAATGATAGAAATAACAGTGGTAGTTAGACTTGAGCTCTTTTATCATGAATCATTAGTGTAAATTTTTTATGGATTTGAATTAGTGCAGTCATTTACTTCTATCTCATTCTTGTCATATGTACATTGGGACAAAGTAGATCAATGGTGGAGGATATGTGAAAAATCAATTCAATGTTTATGAAATTGGTAGCTGCAGTGACTACATCACATGTTTTTTAGATAATCAATTTGTTGACATGTTAATTAGTGGCCTATATATATGTG
>Ga0228710_1003213_pt1 | contig 26050 bp, 13 predicted proteins | sample MedpolnodulmetaG_FD_177995 | JGI IMG/M metagenome (GOLD analysis project Ga0228710, IMG submission 177995) | Root nodule microbial communities from Medicago polymorpha collected in Santa Monica, California, United States - pink nodules | ecosystem: Host-associated > Plants > Roots > Nodule...
TTCCATTTGAGAGTAATCAAACATGCCAAAGTGTATGTTTGGTTGTGCAATGACAAAAGTTGATTTTAAGTAAATTGATTCTGACTAAAAGTAAGTTGAAGATAAAATGATTTGTATTTGAATACTTTAGTGTAAAAGTGAGTCTTTAAATTGTGTGTAAAAATTAGCTCTAAATTAAAAGTTAAAAATCCTTGATTCAAATAGATTTAATTTTGAAAGCAAAATCAATTATGTTCGAAAACATCCTGTCATACTCAATTTTACAAATCTAGAATCAATTTTGACTTTAAAAGTGAAACCAAACATAAGAAAAATTAATTTTACACTTCTTAAAATTGTGTCTCCTCGAAAATTAGAATCAAACTTGTGCACCGAATACTCTGTTAGCTTATAATTGCCCACTCTTCTGTCTATTTCCATATTTATATTGTTACAGTACCTCTAATTTTTCGATGCTGCGAATCCTCACATTAAACATTTTGCTAGTAAGTGTCTAAGAAAATTCTATGTAGTCCAAACATTATTTTCCTTTACTCCTTTTACCCTCAGATTTTTTCCCTCCATGTTCTTCGAAACTCTCGAATAAAGTTTAAAAGATTATGTTGCTTATGCATACTTTCTTTTGATATGTTTTTGCAGGAACTAGATTAGCACAGACAAAAAAAGTCAGGCATACATATACAAAGAAATAAAGTAGTTGAGATTTTGTCTGTTAAACTTAACTCAATTGACAATGCTAGAGATTGTGGAATCTCTTCCCTTAAGGTGGTGTTTATAACTTCCTGACAAAAAGTACTTGAACATTTCTAAGTGAGGTTGAGTCTAATGGAAGAAGTTAGACTTCCACAACGTTGCAAATCAAAGTTTAAATCTCAGTTGAGAGAGTTGCTCGCATCTAGTGTTTGACACTATCTGATTACTTTCCTCAAAGAAATCTACGAGAGAGAGAAAAAAGTAGTTGAGATTTTATTGTTAAGTGTTCTTTCTAGTCGGCAAATGTTTGCAAGAAATATTTTCAAGTAGTTTATTGCTGTTGCTGTTGCGGTATTTGGCTGCCTTATAGGTGAAAATAATTTTGTATGGGAATTCATTTATTTTAGGGATTGTTTGGGAATTTTTTTGTAAATTTAGTATCGCCAGTTTATCTCCCACCACATTCTACCACACAGAATGCGAAGGTAAAGGAGGAGAAAGGCTGGGTTAGAATTCAAGAAATCAAAGGTGGATTCATGGCCAAAATTAGCCAGAGGATTAGTACAGTTTCCTTATCGTAATGTTTGCCTAAACTAGGTACAGACATTTCACAAACCATGAAGGACAAACTAGACGGTATCAGGGCACCCGATCTTGACAAGGGTAACAACAGACAATAGTGTATTCTTGGTTACATTGGTTTGACGAAAAAATTGATTTTAGAGATGCAGAATTAATTTTGATATGTATGATTATTTAAGTATTTCTTGCCTCCAAAACTAAGTATTTTGTAGAATTGAGTTTTTTATTCAAGATTTGATTTTTCTTATTAAAATATTGATTACTCCCGCCGTCTCATTTTAACTGAGTTTTTGGCTCATTTTAGACTTATTAAGAAAAAGTGTATAAGTGAAAAAGAGAGAAAAATAGGTTTGAGTGTCCTTATCAACTATTGGTGCATTCTTCTTTATCATAAATGCAAAGTAAAATATATTGAATTGAGAGTTGTGAAAATAGTATTAATTAATGTTATAATTGGAAAAATAATAATTAATATTGTATTAAAAAGTGACATATGTCAATTTTTATTTTTTTGCAAATGACTCAGTTATAATGAGAGTTATTATGGGACGGAGGGAGTATTCAATTCAATTTTACATATATTGTATATACGAATCATTTTACATTCAATTTAGCCGGAAATAATTTTATAAAATTAACTCAAAATTGAAGGTGGGAAAACACAATAAGAGGGGGGTTGAATTGTGTTTTCTTTTTCTTCGTTTTCTTCTACTGAAGTCACTGATCAGAAGCAGATAGAGTTCAGCTTTTGAAGTGATAATCAGAATCTAAATGTAGAGGATAAAACAGAGAGAGAGGGGGAGAGAAGAAAGACACAAAACAATTATACATGTTCCTTCCACAAACCAGAAGTAGTCATGTCCCCCTTGCACTTCCAAGGAGAGTTCACTAAAAAAGTAATATTTGATTACAACTGCTCACTACCACAACTAGCAAGAGACTTCAAATTACTCAAACACAACTGCAAGAGATTTCCTATTCTCCTGAACTAAATCAAGAGACTTCCTCTGCTCAAGCACACAAGCAAGAGACTTCTATTCAAACAGAACTGCAAATAAATTTGTTTGAGGTTGAACACTTGATATAGAATAGTGGTGTTCATAATACAAATCAGATACAGACTCTTTAAGACTCTAGAATTTCTAAGATATGAACTTTGATAAGAAATTCTAAGTGAACTTTTGATGCAGAACAATTTCAGCAGAGTTTTGGCACTTGTAAATTGTTATTCTTGAGTCTTGTCATTCTCTAAGTCTTTACTCCTTTATATAGAAGTGTAAAAGAGACGTTGTGAATTGCCAACACATCAAAAAGAGTCGTTTGAAGTTTGATCAAATCACTAATGATCTTTTGCATGATATGGTTATTGTCCTATGAAGGATCAATTTCAAATCCATTCCAAGTCTGGAGGAACACTGGTGCAGGCATAGTTGTTTTTCTTGTCCTGTTGCAGACACAAATCAAAGTAGTGGAGATAGTGGTTGTACACTTTGTACAATTGTCATTTTTCAACTCTCTCCAACGAAAAAGCATCCAATGCCTTCAAATCCATTTGAATTAGTCGTTGCTTCATTCTTTAAGTCTTTTGCAATGATAGGCGGGATTAAATCATTTGAACAGCCTTTAAAGCTTCAATTTTCTCAGCTCCTGATGATCTTCAGATCTTCTGATGAAAACTGATTCTGGTGATCTTGCTTCTGATGACGTCAGCACTTCAGAAGCACTTTGTCTTCAGAACCTCTTTTCTTCAGATGCTTCAAGCTTCCTACTTGTTGATTCCATTGCTCTTATTTGTTCTTCCAGAACCTATGCTTTAAGGAGACACTAAATTTTTATCTATGGTCCTGCATACTTGAACAAATATTAGCATATCCAATTGACAAATTTTTTAATACCTTGTTATCATCAAAACTCAAAGGGTAATGTTAAACACATTTTGTTCCAACATAAATAATATTTTGTCATGAACTAAACCCAAAGTATATGTTTGGTTTCCACTTTTAAAATAGTTAATTGATTCTAAAATTGATTTAAATATGTTTGTTTATTCTCGAATATAATTGATTTTTTATTTAAATTTTTTATTTGAAGCTATATTTTGGAGTTTTGTCTCTAATTGTTTACACTTTCAAATTTATATAATTTTCAACCAAACTGTTGGGATCAAGTGGTTAATAAGATCCATTGAATGATAGATTGTTCAGAAAAACTTGCGTTTGATTCTTGTGTATAATAACTTTTTGTCAGATTTTACTTATATTTCAGTTGAACTCCGGATCAATAGAGTCCCTTTCCCCTAAGAACCAGATTAGACACATCAAAGTTACATAATTTTCAAGTGGAATATACAATTAAATAATGAATTTTGTCCCTATAAAAAATATAACAATTAAATAAGTTTTTTTTGTCCATATAAAAATCTCAAATTTTGTTTTAGTTCATCTAAACATTTCAACAAGTTTTGATGCTCTAAATATTTTTCGTCACAATGTTTGGTCCTTGTTTTTAAGTTAATTCATGTGTACTCTTGGCATGTTAGAATAATTTTTTACATAAATATTTAAAATATTGTTATATAGTCTCACTCAAAAATTTAGATTTTTTTAAAAAATTATAAATTAAATATGAACATTCAAATGTTTTTTTTTTAAGGATGAACTTTTAAATGTTAAAAACTTAAAAATTCATATGTAATTCATGTCATGTTGAAAAAACTTAAACTTTTGCACGAAAGATTTCTTACTGAAAAACATGGACGAAAAGTCACAACAGAAAATATTTGGGGATCAAAACTTGCTGAAATTTTTTAAGGGTAAAAAACTTATTTAACCGTTAATATATATATATATATATATATATATATATATTCATTAACCATAACTTGTGTTGTAATATATACTTGAAAATTATAGTTAAGGAAGTTCAAAATTGTGATTAATTCTATTTTTTTTCTTTTCTGGTCTAGTGATTAATTCTATTTAGTTGATGATTAATAATATATATTGTGTTAACCATCTAATCAATCATGATATTAAATTTGAACATGGTGCTAGCTAGGTAGTACATGTGAATCAAACGGTGGAGAATGATTCAGTCGTTGTGAAAGAGAATCTTGGAAATGATATAAAAAAGAGTGAAAACAAGGTGGGTGGGGTTCGCCTAGTATTGTTACGTCCTCTCATTCGGCTCATGAGACAAACTTAACAATCCCCAATTCTCATTCTTTCATTATGCATTAATTTAACGCTGCTGCTACTGCTACTGCTACTCTTCTTCTTCTTCTTCTTCCTTCATAAGGTTCGATCACTATTTACCTTATTCTCTCTCCAATTCAATTTTAATCTAATCTGTTTTATTTGTCTACTCTCAATTCGATCACTGTTTATTATATAATTTCTTTTTCTTTTTCATCATGCACTGAATAGTTAATTCCGAATTCACGGAACTTGTGAATCACAATCAAATTTCTACTTCAATTTCGCATTCATTTTGTAATTTTGTTTATTCAAAAATCAATCTTCTCATGCTTCTGCATTCATCTGCATATTTCGCTTGTTAAGAATATATTCCACTTGCAACACAAGCGTTAATTTATTATTTATCGCAATTTTTTCATACTTCCATTTTTTTGGACCAGTTATTTTATTTTCAGATGCACTAGCCTCCTATGAAGCATGAGGATCACGCGCGTGTGTAAGTATAGTATGATGTTGGTATGACACGTGTGGCTCACACAACTGTCCCAAAATAATTGTTTTTTCCTTTGTTTCATCACTCTTTGGATTGGTGTCCGGCATCTCTATGACACTCGTACAACACGTGTGGGACAACTCTGACTAGTGTCCCAATTTTTTTTTTTATTTGCTTTGACACACCTTAGACATTCCTTGGACACATCCATAATCCTTGAATAAGTGTCAAAACAACGAGGAGTTAAAGACATTAAATTTGATTACAACATTCTAGAAGGTTACAGACAAATAAAGGTCAAATACAGTCGTATCTTCTTTTCGAACTTTATTTAAAGAAATAAATTACTCATTTTAAATGCACATGTATATATTTTGATTCTCAATTTAGATCTTTTATGAATAAATTAATATATGTGCAGCAATAGAGGTGTCCTGTATTTTTTATACTGTCGACGTTTCCGTGTCGTAGTCCGTACTTCATCGGTAATATGAACAAGTGACCTTTGGAATTACTGTGTTATATTTTGTCCAATTGTATGATTGGCGATCATAATAATAGTTTTGTCATTAGCGTTTGAGCCTGTTTGTGTTGTCTTATTTGAGTTTATCTACTGTCATAAGCTCTTCAGCTTATGTCCATAAGTTCTTCACGATAGCTTGTGAAAACAGTTTATAACTTAAATAATAACAATTTTACTTTATTTTGTCATATACTATTAGTGCTTAATTATGTTGTTTATCTAAACAAGGTGAGTCAGTTTACATACAACTTACTTTTCGTATTGAAATCAGGTCATACAAAGTTGATTGATTCATCTGGAAACCTTTGGCCAGAGCTATGTCTTCGTCTATTCCATCTTCCTCGATGCAGGCTGCATCAATCAATTCCAACATCAGAAGTGTTGGACACATGTTTTCAACCCCTTCTGAACAGCCTGATAACGTCCATTTTTCCTCTGCTTCAGAAATACATTCTATGACATTCCCTCAAGAAAGTGACGTTATGTCCTGGGGAACTGATCCATTTGAAGATATTCTTCAATTTCCTGATAATGTTCCCACCCAGAATGACCATTTGGAATACAATGGTTCTGAAGTCTTGGGTGGAAATGCCAAAACAACGGATTTCAAGGAGTGGGTTGATCAGTTGATGTCAGTCGATGATGATTCTATTCAGCCTAATTGGAATGAACTTCTCGGTGATAATAATATGGCAGAACCAAAATCACAGGTTTGTTTTTTAAAATTGATTTTAATATTGTACTACAAGGTCTCAAAGTGCTTGCTCCTATCTGTGAATTTTACTAAAATATGTGGATGGCATTGGCATCTTGTTCCTCTATATGGTTGAGGATTGTGGTTATTTATTATGAACGACTAGTTTCTGAGGCACATGAAAATCAGGTCAAGTGGTATGGTACGGTTATCTGTAATGTAACTACCCAGTTGTGGGAAACTGGGCACCGCATGATTTGCATTGGTACATTTAGGTTCTTTTTTTAGAAGAAAAAAAATTGATTCATCAATCATTGCCATCTGCATGCAAGTATGCGTATATAGTATGTTCCCTCTTTCCTCTTGCTCTGTATGTATCTTAACCGTTTGAGACCTACCGATATTTTTCGCTCAACTCTTTGTCTATAATTACTGCTTTATTTTTTGCTTAACTCTGTCTATAATAACTTCTTTATTAATTAATTATTTTAACGAATAGGAGGATGCACAGATGTCCCCTTCTCTATTGATGCAAGAGACTCAGGTTTCACAGCAGCAGTATATACCATCACTACCGTCTAAAGAAGTTAATGATCTTCCCAATTCTTCTGTGTCAACTACATCGCAATCTAAGCCTAGAATGCGTTGGACTCCAGAACTTCATGAGGCCTTTGTGGAAGCAGTCAATCAGCTTGGTGGTAGTGAGAGTATGTTCACTTCTCCTTTATTTTGTACTTCTTGTCCTTGTCATTACAGATTTTCATTATTATCTCATGGTGTTAATATGTAGAGGCTACTCCAAAGGGTGTCTTGAACTTGATGAAAGTTGAGGGCCTTACCATCTATCATGTGAAAAGCCATCTGCAGGTACATTTTTTTTTTCTTTACCTGGGAGCTTTTTTATGGGTGTGTTTTAATCGAAGGTTTTTTATTTGTTCCCTTAATTTCAGAAATATAGAACTGCCAGATACAAACCAGAATCATCAGAAGGTATGTGCAAGTCTATACGGAGGTTTAATGTTCATATAAACCAGGTTGCTTATTATTTATATCTGTGGTTTAGTGCTTCTTCAGTCATCACCCGTAATGTCTCCAGCAAGATGTTTTGTTTGTGATATAATTTTGGGACAGAGGGAGTATAATTTTTCTTTTTATAGACAAATATTGGTACATTAGTTATGTTAAAATTTTCTCATTCACTGGAGTTTGAACCCCGATCCTTCAACTCCTTTAACATTGGGATAGGCAAACCAGTTATGTATTTTTGTTTTTCAATGTTCATGCTTCTGTTTGATAAGCACATAGATAATTGGATATGCACCAAATTTTTTGGATGAATCAGAGAATAATGGTCTGAATGACATTTTCTTCCCTGCCTACAGGAATTCCAGAGAAGAAGTTGACTTCAATCGACGAAATGCCACCTATAGACTTAAAAACGTGAGTCCCCTCCCCTACTTATCTATAATTGTTTTTCTTATTGTATTGATTGATCTTTTTGGCCGACAATGACATCTCTCAATTGTATGCATAGAGCTAAGTGTAAATGTGTAAAGTTCACTCAAAATAACTTTTGTCGTATATTTGAATTTAAGATGTAACCTATGAAAAAGACGTGACCTAAAAACTGATCCGTACAGATCTAGTGTTTGCTATTGTATGATACCTATTGTCCTTGTTTCCAATATTTACAGTTATTCCTTTTACTTAACTGTGTTACGATATTAATGTCTAGAGATATGCCTTGGATTGTGGTTGTATAGGCCTAAGGGGATTACAGAAGCATTGCGGCTGCAGATGGAACTCCAGAAGCGGCTACATGAACAACTTGAGGTATATCTTTGTTGCTAAAATCCACTTTGTCTTTACCTTGTGATCTTTGGGTGAAGGAAGGAGTGTTGTTTAACTCCCCATATTTTGTAAAGAAGATGACTGCGTGCTCTGTTATTAGAAGTTATAACTATAATAATAACTATTATGCAGATTCAAAGAAATTTACAGATTCAGATTGAGAACCAAGGGAAGCATCTACAGATGATGTTTGAGAAACAGATGAAGTCGGATGAGCCTTCTGCTCCACTATCAAGTGTCGCGCTACCTTCTCCAGTTGAAAATTTAGAAAACACAAACGAAGGTCACAAAAAAATTGGAATCAATGGCAGCACTTCAGACAACATGCCTGAAGGAAGTTCCCAGAATACAAGCACAGAGCAAAAGGGAGATGATGCTAAAGCTACCGGTGAACTTGAGCTGGGAGAAGACCAACTTGCCGCACCACCCACAAAACGAGTGAAGACTAACAAGTAGAGTAAAGAAGAATTTCCAACCCTGTGAAGGCATCTAGTGTTTCTGCTTCTACATACAACATGCTGGAATTTCCCCTTCTGTTTTTGACTATGACTTCCTTAATCAGTGATTTGGTTTCACAGTATCTATTTCTTGTCCTTGATTTAGGGTATACTTTGCATTGGAAAACTTCACTCCAGATATTTTTTGTACATTTATGGAATGTTTGGATGGAGCTTCTAGAAATATTGTTGGATCCTGGGATGTTTCAACTGTATTATTATTAGTGTTTTACTATAAGTTATGGGAGTTGCTAATTGCATTCCCGATTTTCCCATAATAAGTTAACCTCTACAATCTCTTCTCATCCTTTTGAGAAGTAAACTTCTGAAATCTCTCTCTGTTCCTTTTTCCCTTTCATCTCTCCTCTGATCGCATACTCCCTTGTGCTGAGTTAGGGTGCTAGTAACATAGCCAGCTTTAAGATTAATGCAGATAGAGCTATATATAGAAGGAAGGAAAATATCGCATAATTTCTCATTCGCATAAAAAAATTATATTTATTTTTCTCGTAAATATTTCAACTTTTCGATTAGTCTTCCTAAAAATTTCTTCGACATTTAGCCATCAAAGTTTTTCATCCACGTTTTTGTCCGTGCTTTTAAGTCATGCCAAGTGTCCCCTTCAGATTTTTTTAACAAAAGAAATGTTTAGAATATTATAAGAATCTTTCCCCAAAATCATTATAATTTTTTTAGTAAAACATGAATTAGATATGAATTTTTAAGCGTAAAAAAACATAAAAATTCACATTTAATTTATCCCTTGTTAAAAAAAAAATTAAACTTTTGCAAGAGATAATCAATTCTATAATGTACTAAATATAACTGCGAAAGCAAAATTCAAAATTTCAAATGATACACTTCCTTGATTTGACTTAAAAGCAAAATTTCAAAAGATACACTTACATGATTTGACTTAAAAGCATGAACCAAAAAAGACGATCGAAAACTTTTGGGAACTAAAAATTGAAGAAATTTTTTAGGGGACTAAAATGAAAAGTTGAAATATTTATAGTGACCAAAAACATATTTAACCCATTTTAATTTGTATGAAATTGTTTAAGTAACTTATAATTTGGGACAAAAGGAGTGTATAATGACAACAACCAAGTCTAATCCCACTAAGTGAGATCGGCTACATAGATCAAATTACACCATAATGTTCTATCTTAAACTATATTTGTATCAAACTCATTAATCTCTAAGTTTTTCCTAAAAGTTTTTGTTATAGTTTTTCTAAGTCTTCATCTATCTCTTATGATCTAACTATCATTTATCTAATCTACTCTCTTTACTACATAGTATATTTGTCTTCTATCTACATGCACAAACCACCTAAGCCTATTTCTCACCATCTTTTCTACTACAGGTGCTAACCCAACACTATAATGTGGTCCCAACACTATAATGTGGTCATTTCTAATCATATCTCGTTTAGTTTTACCACACATCCAATGCAACATCTTCATCTTCGCTACACTTATTTTATTTTCGTGTTGACTCTTAACCGTTCAACACTCCGTTTCACACAACATCGTCGATCTTACAATTGTTCGATATAATTTTTCCTTCAACTTAAGTGCTACTTTTGTATCACATAAAACACCTAAGACTCTTTTTTTAAATAATTATGAGTCAGTTTGTTTAAGATCGAAAAGTTTATTTTTATATCATATAAACATTATTTATTTGTTTAGAGATTTTTTTGGTAACGTGGAGTTTTATTTACAAAATCCAACATTTTGATGGGACAAATTTGTTTATTTAATTTGGATAATACCAAAAGGATAATATTTTTAAAAAATATTAAATAAGTCACTTTTTTTGAACTTATTAAATAAGTCACTTGTTCATTCTTTATAATTGAATCTTTAGCCATTTAAGTTAATTCATGTGTACTCTTCAGCTATAAAAAAACAAAAATCATGTGTTATATTCAAATTTTTGAATGATTTTTTGCATACTCATTTAGAAAATTATAAACATCTTCCCACAAAAATTAAGAATTTTTTTTTAAAAAAAGATGAAATAAAATATGAATTTTTAAGTGTAAGATAAAACATAATAACAGAAATCTGGAAAAATAAATTATTAGCTCATTTATCATAGAGACACCTATATAATACACAAAGTCAATCTATATAATTTGACATTATTCCGAAAAAGCCTCTATTTTGATTTAAATATGAACTAAAATTGTTGACGATAAAATATTGTAAGGACTATAAGCGTAGAAATTTCGTTTGTAAGCAGTCAATTTTTTTTTATAAAGACTAAAAGTAAAATATTTAAATTTTATTGAAACTATTTATAATTGCCGCTATGTGGTGCACATGACTTTTTAGTATTTTTTGGTGTTAAAAATTACTTTTTAATTATCAATAATTGTTCCTTCAAAAAAATAGTTATCAATAATTGTACAGTATACATTGGGTCCGTTTGGATTAGCTTATTTTAGAGCTTATATAAAACAGCTTATGCAAATAAATAAGTTTTTATATATTATTTATAAGTTTTTAAGGTTGTTTATGAAAAAACAATTTATGAAGATACGATTTTCGCTAGTGAAAACTTATAAATTAAAATAAAAACTTATTTATTTACATAAACTATTTTTCATAAGCTGAAACCAAACAAGACGATTGTGGGATTGAATTTCTATTACGTATAGTTTACAAATGTATACTTGCCTTGCTAAATCTTGTTCATTGAATTTTAATATTCATATATCTATGACTAATAGTGCACTTGTGTATGGGTACACAAATTGATTTTATCGTACCCTAAAAGCCACCAATTTTTAGACTTGAACCCGATCACAATTTGAAAAGCGAAAAAGAAGAAAAATGTAGAGTTTTATTAAGTCCGATGCTATACACTACCAAAAAAAAGTCCGATGCTATATAGGATAAGAAATAGCTGAATAAAATAAAGGTATATGATGAACATAATCAATGTAAAAAAGAAGAGTAGTTAAAGAAATTTAGTTAATGTTTCATATCGTGGTCATCATTATTATTCCTCCATTAGTTAACTAACTGATTAATTAGTCATTAGAGTACGTTTTTGAAGTGGCCAATATTTAGTTTTTTGTTATATTTGTTAGAGGAGAAGTTGCATGAACCTATCACCTCCTTATCACTCCATCAAGCCACCATATGACTGCCAAGCTAATTAGTCATTAGTTCATGCAATATCTTAATAGTATTATCTTAGTATGTATGATATATATGTGTATGAAATTTTTATATTATATGAATAAAGTTTAAATAGTTCTATTATTTTTACTTTTCAAAGCCTAAAATAACAAAAAAATCACACAAAGGGATATAGATGGAATTGAGCTAACACTGCACAAAAAAATAACTAAAGTTTTTAAAATAGACCATACGAAACAAATGGATCTATCACGTGTATATTTTTTTTAGGGTTAATAGGTCTTTACTCTTGTGATATAGGTCGTTTCTGGTTTCCTCCCTGTAATTTTTATTTATTTACCCCTATAAAAAAAATTGTTTTGATTTACCCCCCTAATAGGCCAAACAAAAACGAAAATTTCTTGAAAAATAAAATAAAATTGGTTTTTGTTTGGCCTATTAGAGGGTAAATCAAAACAAATTTTTTTACAGGGAGATAACCGCAAATGACATATATTACAAAGAGTTAAAGACCTATTAAACCTTTTTTAATTTTTGACGAAGTATCACATGTTTGTTTATTTTATCAAGGAATGAAGCATAATTTACTAGTAACCAGTTAATATAGAATGTCTTTACCATCTCGCATGCCACATTTCTTGGTAATGAAAATTGAAAATTTCTACTTGAAATAGAAGAATCTTATCATGTATATGTTTGATTCCACTTTTAATATGGGCCATAATTGATTTTAAAGGCGTGTAATTGATTCTGACATATTTGGTAGTCGTCAAGTAGAATTGATTAGGCCTCTAAAATTGATTCTACTTGAAACTAAGATAGGTAGCTTTTGATTCTATAATTAATTTTTACACAAATTTAAAGTTCAACTAACTTTTACATAAATATATTCAAACGCAAATCACTTTTAGTGAGAACCACTTTTAACTGTAATCAATTCTTTCCGCTGCATAACCAAATTCAAAATTCATGCTATATAATGTGTGTACTTATGAATTAAGAGAGAGCACGACTCAAAAGATCGTGAGTAAAGAGAAGAGTCAAGAGACTATATATACTCACTCTGATCACATTTATAAACAAAAAAATATTTTTTAAGATTCATTGAATAACTAATGTACTTCATCTATAAATATGCCCCGATACACTAATTATTCAATAAATTTAAAAAAATTATTTTTTTTCTTAAGGAACCTATACTGGACTATCCTGATTTTCATTTGGACCCACCACTACTCTACCCCTCACTAAAAAACCACTGCATGCTTACAACTTTCAAGCACTGTGTCTGTATGGCATTGGCATGGGTATTGCCACTTTGTTTTGATATCTTCCTTCCTATGCACAAATATACTCGACCTGGTCCTTCACCTTCCCAAGACCTTTCCTCTTTTTTGTTTTAGTCAGGCCAATGTCTATCCTTTTACCCCTTTTCAAATTTTTTCATTTATTTATTTTTTATAAGAATTCAAATTTAATAATTACTTTATATAGTATAATTAACTTGTATATTCTATACTATATAACTATTACTAAATTATTTTGTCAAATTTATATATAAATAACTAAATTATCATCTCTATATAAATGTATTTGCTATATATTAACTTCTGCTCAACAAAAAAAAATACTGAATTTTATATTCCAAAATTAATCAATAATATTATTTAAGGTTAGGTTTAAAATGTTGCAACTAGTAATTTGAAAAATGAATTATATTTAGGATAATTTTTTCTCTCAAAAAGTACTTATAATTAAGAACAAGTTTTACGGTGTCAAAACTTTATATTAAAAACGTATATAATATCTAACACCCATTCGACACCGATAAGTATAGTTTTTGTTCCTCTAAAAAATGTATAGTATAGTTTCTTTTTTTAAGCCAACCAATAATTATAGTTACATTGAACTACTTTTGTTTCTCAAAATTATTATGAATGTCAACCTTTTAATTTTGTGTTCATTATACGTGTCATTGATTCATAGGTTATAATAATAATAATATGTCACTTTGGTAAAAAAATAAAAAAATAATGTCACACACGTACACATGTTAGATATAAAATGCATGTTGCTGTTCTTGAGGCTTTCTGATAAAGTTATAGCATCATATTCTTATCTTCTTCCCTGATTGTAACTTTTGTCCCTTTCACTGCATGTGATTATGTGTTCTCTCATGATGCTTTTCTTATCAACTTTGCATTAAGTGTCTTTACATAACCAGTTATCAAGGTTAGAACTCATAGCTACCTTTCTTCTCAAAACAGTTTCAAATTTTCCAATTTCATTTAATTGTAGTTTCTTAGTATGCCAATTTATTTTGTAATATTTCTCTGGTTGACTCTTTGTTTGAGTGTAGCTTTGGTAAATTCTGATGGAAACTATTATATTAATGTTACAGTTACATTACATGGAATACAAGGATGACCAATAAAAGTGCTTATTTAAGGAAACATAGTGCACATAATAGTGTGGTTTTTGAGGTTTGTTAATCATTGGAGAAGGTTTTATTAATTTGAAATAAGAATTGTTGAAAAAGAGAGAGAGACTGAAATGGAGACAATGAATCAGAAATCTATTGAGAGAGTGGTTTCTCAAAGAGCATTGCAAATGAGTAGTTCATTTTCTTGTCAAATTTGTGCTGTTGGATTTCTATGTGGAGTTTGTCTAACTTCTTTTTTCTTAGCTGCTTTGACTTCTTTTGGTACTTTTAACTTTGACCCCATTTTGTTTTCATCAATGTCAACGGCTAATTCTACTTCTCACAACAATATCAGTAAGTCAATTTCAATCATTTCTTATTCCCATCCTTGTTTTTTTCTCTTTTCTTCAAGAAAAATAACTTGGCCTGTTTGCATTAATTTATTTGAATTCATGTATTGACATAAACAAATATGAGACTGTTTGAGAACTTACAAAAACAGCTTATGAGATGTCCATAAGTTGTTTTCAACTTATTCTCATAAGTTTTGCAGGATAACTTATGAAAACAGTTTATAGTTTATATTTAAAACAATTTGACTTTATTCTCTGTTATAAAAGTAGCTTGTACATAAGCACTTTTATGATAAGTGTTTATACTATAAGCACTTAATTAAGTTGTTTCTCCAAACAGGGCTCAAGTCTATTATGAGTCCCTGCTCTTTTTTGTAATAATTTTTTGTTTATTCAATGAATTTTATCTGTGAAGAAAACTTGATGAGGAGTTGAGACTTGTGCATGAAGCAACTTTAGTAGATGATAATTAACTGCTTGCTTTACGTTATGCATACTCTAACAACCTTTCTTTTTTTACTCTGACTTTATTTGCTAATGGAGGGTTAGGGATAAGGAGAGATAGCATATGCATTGTTTTGCACAATCCTACTAGTTTTAGATGACATTTTCTTAATAATCACATAGTGATGTAGCAATGCAAACCCAATTGGGATAGCTTGGTGGTCTTGGCTTGGAACTTTGAAGTGTGCTCCTCTTGAGATCTCATGTTTGATTTTTCTCTTGGTGCCAATTCCAGTCAGGCACGGTTTCACCATGGGGGCAATGGGGTCATCCCACCCTACTTGCTTATTGTATCTTTAACACAAAATTAGATATTTATGTTGTTTGACCCCACTTATATAGTATTATTGTCTTCACATCGTAGTAACACTGCAAAATATTACAAAACTATGAAGGAACCTAATGACTGTTCTTAAAGCACTAGTTAAGAAATTAAAAGAAATAATTTTTTTTTATAAAAAGTTGTTGTAGTTATTATATCGATAAAAATAACGCTTACTTTTAAGATTAAATTTTCTTTTATGAAATCTTTAACCAATTCTCTTGGAGTATACCGTTAGCAAGACCATAAAACTACTATCATATTCTAAACTATTCTTATATTTGTTGAAAAAAAGGCTTTTGATCGACATTGGTTGTTGAAAAAATAATTAACTATGGTTATAATTTATGGAAAAATGTTTTTAAGAAAATCAACATTTTAGAGCAATTATAAATATAACTTATATAATTTTTGTACACTTACGTGTTTATATAGTTTCATATAAGTTTTTATAGGACAAAACTTAGGTACAATTCTTTAGATGCTTTTCGTATGGTTCTTAACTAAAAATACATCTTTTTTGGATACAACAAACTCTGAGAAAATTATAGATTTGAGAAAATCATAATGAATTTAGTTAAGAACCATATGAAGGGCACCAAATGAATTGTACCTAAGTTTTTTTCCATTTTTATAATATAACTTTGACCCCACTTATTAACATCTTTGGATCCGCCACCGATTCCAGTGGGCTAGTTATGCTTCTTAACAAAACAAAACAAAAAGTGATGTAGTAATGCAGTAAACAATTTGCTTATTATGGATATATATATTAAACCAAACTAATGGAGGAACATGCTTTGTTTGTTTTCTCAGACATGGTTACAGGAGCCAACTGCAATTTTAAGCTTAAGAAAACCGAGAGATTATTGGATTTGACGAGCACTAGCGAGCGAGACAACGATGAGAAAGTCTCGTTGCTCTACTCAGCTTGGAGTACAGTGTTGAATAAATCTACTATGGGGGACTTGGAGTACAAACGTGGAATTAAATGGTCTAGCTTGCCTAATGCTCCACATTTGGAAAATTGCAAGCTGAAGTCGCAACTATATCGCGATTTTGACGAGCATATAGGAAATGAGAGTCTTCCACCATGGACGAGTTGGAAGGGATATTTGCAGACATTCCCCGTTGTTCCAGACGAGCATATACAAAATCCAAAGCATGATGAGGCTGTATCTGAAGGGGCCTATCCACCCTGGGTGAGGTTTTCGACTAACAAACTTTATTTATATTGAGAACTTGTTGATTTGTTGTTACCTCCCAATATGCTAGTGAAGTAGCATTAGTTTCCACAACAATCTTCTTTTCTTAATAACCAAATAGATGTTTGAGGAATAATATGAACTTCATTAAAACACGGAAGGACACTTACAATGCTCATTAGAACATTTTTCTGCAGATTGTAGGATCTGATGAAGATAACTATCCCTTGACTAGAAAAGTGCAACGCGACATATGGATCCATCAGCACCCTTTAAACTGCAGCAACCCTAATGTCAAGTTCCTTGTTGCTGATTGGGAGGGAGTACCGGGACTTGGCATTGGGGCTCAGATTGCTTCAATGTGTGGACTTCTTGGTATTGCTATCAATGAAGGAAGAGTTCTTGTAGCTAACCATTACAACAGGGCTGATCATGATGGTTGCAAAGGTAAGATTTTGTGAGAAAAATCATTCCGTAATTGGTTGTGATTTGTTGACAATATAAAACTTATTATAACTCTGTGTGGCACTCTTTTGTATGTAGGGTCTTCCCGTTCAAGTTGGAGTTGTTATTTCTTTCCAGAAACATCCTTTGAATGTCGTCAGCGTGCATTCGAACTTATGAAAAGTGAAGAGGCGTGGAGCAGAGGAGTTGTGACCACAAAAGAAAGTTATACATCCAAGCATATATGGATTGGACCAACTCCTAGGTAAATCACTCAGAACTGCATTTGTAATTGCTTCCATACTGAGATTCTGATAGAACTTACAGCTGCTTTGTTCTTACAATGGTAATATATAATTTAGGAAGTGGGGACTTCCATGGAGTTATTTGCAACCTACAACTTCTATAAATGGGAGTTTGTTGGTTTCTCATAGAAAAATGGATAGACGGTGGTGGAGAGCACAGGTACTTTTTTATTATGGTTTATGATTTATGTATGTTTCGATAAACAACTTAATCAGGTGTTTTTAGTATAATTCCTTATCGTTTTATCGTATAGATGTTTAAGTTATTTCAATAACAAACGATAAAATAAAGTCAAAATATTTTCATACATGTTTTGTTTTCACAAGTTATCTTGGAGAGGTTATGAAAATAAGTTGAAAACAATTTGTGTACATTGATATCGAGTTGTTTTCATAAGTTCTCTCAAACAGTCTCCTAAGTGTTTATCCCAGTAAATAAGTTCAAATAAGTCAATCAAAATAAACATAATCTTGTCGCCAAAAACATTGTAACAGGCTGTACGCTACTTCATGAGGTTTCCAGCTGAATACACGTGTAATTTAATGAATGAAGCTCGCCACGCCGCCTTCGGAAAATTAGCTGCAAAAATGGTTCTTCAAAGTCTTGCTGCAGACTGGCCCAAGGTAGTTGTTATATTTGTTGCATTATTTTTCTTTTTGGACATAACAAGAGTCTTGAGGTTAAAAAAACACCTACTTTTCCCCTTCAGGATACTTGTGCTGATTGTTTGATAGACACACTAGAAGTTTTACATATTATGTAAACATTGGTCTTGAGTTAGTTATTCATGAAAATTATATATTTCCCTTCACTCCTTTGCCTCAGGAAAGCAGTGACAAGCCAAGGTCTGATATGGATGAATATGTATGGTCCAATCACAAGCCATGGGTCCCTAGGCCTCTTCTAAGCATGCATGTAAGGATGGGAGACAAAGCATGTGAAATGAAGGTGGCTGAATTTGAAGAATACATGGAGCTTGCTGATCAGATTAGGAGTCATTTTCCAAACCTTAATAGCATCTGGCTTTCCACTGAGATGCAGGTACCAGTTATCTATCCGAATACCCTGCAGTCATGGAATTCCCCATGGCTGCAGTTAGACAATTTGGACTGTCATACCAAGATCAAACCATTCACATTTTGACTTGAGTTAAGCGGGAAGAAAATGTAAAGTTGTAAAGTCGGATGTAAGTTACCTGATCTTGATATAATAGTCTAAATCGTTTGACTATGACAAATACAAGATTCTCTAACTAGTTGTCAAACTTCTATTTTTGTTATTACGAATTATAATGGGTAATGTTTAAAATTTAAATGATAGTTTGTTATAGATTCTAACCGACCCCACTTAGTGGGATGGTGCTTGGTTGTTGCTGTTTGTTTTAGATTCTAACACTAATACTACTCTTGATTTGGTTCAGCAAGTCATTGACAAAACCAGAGAATATTCACATTGGAACTTTCACTATACAAAGGTAAGACGCCAAGCTAGGGCTAATATGTCAATGTCAGACTATGAAGCCAGCCTAGGTAGAGAGACCAGCACTAATTATCCACTGGTTAATTTCTTAATGGCTGCTGACTCAGATTTTTATGTTGGGGCATTGGGTTCTACTTGGTCCTTCCTTATAGATGGAATGAGAAATACTGGGGGAAAGGTGATGTCTGGATACTTGAGTGTCAACAAGGATAGATTTTGGTAACGTCTTGTAAACATGATGATATGATTAATTATTTGTTCCATGACCCCATGGTTATTTTTTCTTAATCCCTCTGTTCTTGTCTCGGGGAGTAATTATTCAATCTTTGAATTTTGTTATTATGGCCATTCTAAATACCTAACTAGGATGTGTTTAAGGTGCATTACTTACATAAATTTTAAAGGACTAATTTATAATTTATTTAAATTTATCTTTTAGCATAAATGCTACTATAAATTAATTTTCCCTCTCCTCTCATCCTATCCTAATCAACAGAATATCTATAACTAAAATCATATGCTTCCCCCTCTCCTCTATAAGAATCTCTCTCCCCCTATGATTAAACCAATACTCTATCAAAACTATTGAATGATTTCTTTAGATAAGGATTTATAAAATGTAAAGAAAATTCAATAATCCACCTTGATGAACAGAAAAATCAACAAAGAAGATTCAAACTATCAAAATGAAGAGTTACAAAAATCAATAAATTTTACTGTGTCAATTTGAAAAATAACCAAAACTTGATGAGTAAAACAATGTATACTAACCGAGACACCACTCACAGAAATGCGAGATCAATAACCATCGATGTAGATGTAGATACAAATATGGGTATCTTGGAGAAAATTAGAATGAAGCCAAGCAGCCAACTAATTGAAAGGCCACACCCTCTTCATTTTGACTTCACATTACAATACAACAAATTTCAGATGATGAAAGCTCTCTTCATGATCCAATATCGCAAATGGGAAGAGAAAAAAAACGTAAAGGCGTCCTTCTGTTGAATAATAGGGATCGCACAAAAAGTGTCCAGTAAATTCTTGGCAAGACCATCCAATGTGAAAAGTATAGTCAGCTGTGCACACATACTCTTTACATTTCCTCTCTGGCAACGATTATCAAAGTAGTCATTACAGATACATCACAATACTATTGGTATAATTCTCCGAAATCATCACTCCCCTGATGCACTCCATCTCTTCCTTTAGCAACAGTCTGCTTCTTATTTTTCTTAATTTTGGCTCTTTTTGCCTTCATACGGCGTTTCCTCTCATTTGCATCCACCCATTTGTAGTCTGAAGGAATAATGAAAGGGTCTAATTCATCCTTGTATCTGTGACTGTGAATATGACTATCAGAGTCACTGGATAGCATACCACGACTTCCTTTCATCCATGAAACCCAGGATGTCGACCCTTCTGATTCCTTGGATTTGGCATCCTGGAAGCTGACAGGGCTAGAGAGTGGAGTTGAAAACTCCTCCGGTGTCTGAAGCTCCTCAAATTTTGTAAAAGTGACAATTACCCTTATAGTAGGGACTATAGGAATAGCTACCTGCACAGCAATAGCATAACCAGAGGCCTGAGAAACAATACCGCACCATACAGATACTGACACGACATTTTAGAAGAGCACGATAGGAAATCAATAAGCACAGTAGTATGATAAATTAATTAGTTATATCAAATATTAATTTCGTTATACAATACAGTTTGTGCAACAAAAAATACTGACCAGCATATGAAAATACATCCTATATATATGCATCTGACTTGTTTGAAAGTATCTCTAAAATGTTCAAAAAGGACAAGACAGCGAATTTTGGCAGCCTTTTCCATAATGCAAGTAAAAGAATTATACTTAGAAAAAAGTGTTGTTTAGTATATTGATGTCCATTAGATTTAGAACGCCACCGGGACTTTACTCTTGGAGTGCTAGAGTTTTCATATCTAGGAGCAAAAGCTATAATGAAAAATAGAAAAGGAACCGCTGCAATCTGAATAACGCTTGGCCAACATATGGAAGTTGCTTTGCAATTTATTGTTCTGCATAGATGATGAAAAGCTATATCTTCAGATTTTAATCTACAGAAGGGCAACTACATGTGTCAGCCTAAAGAGTAATGGGTATAAGCCAGGGTCATGGGAAGCTTCTCGTTCTTTTAACACGATTCCATGCAAGTGTTCAATTAGCAGAGATTCAAAGGGAGAAACAAACTAGGAACCATAAATATCTTCAATAATGATGCTAAGAAGCTCGAGTCACATATTTTAAATAGAATGGTGATAGTATCTCCCCATAGAAAACCATCAATATTTGGAACTAGACTGGTGGAATTAAAGAAATTGATTTGCACCCACTTATGACAATAGAGAAAGAATGTCACTCATGCACTATCAAAGAAAGGTAGAAAACCCAACCAACCAATAAAAAATAAAGAACTTTCAAGGAGGGGAGAGAATGTCTAGACAAACTGCAAACATTTTACAAAAATTTATAGAATAAAGTCCTATTTTCATCCTCGTGTAGTACAAGTGTCATCACTTTTTTGTTCTTTGACAATTTTGTAATCGATTAGACTATGCAAAACGTCACCAAAATTGGTTCTTCTTTGACAGGATTACATAAATGAATGTAGAGGACTAGAGGAGGAGCCTTGATTTAGGGACTAGTTTGATGCCATTTTGCATGGCTGAGACTGAGACTAAATTGATGACATTTTGCATTATGATGGGATTAAGTTTATGTAATTTATATATGGATGACCAATGTAATGTCGTTTTGTATTATTGAGGAACCTTAGTCTGTTTGGTTTGAGAAATTTTTTTTTATTCATTTCCTCTTTTAAACACAAAAATGTCACATTATTTTCATTATGTTCTCTGTTTTTCAAACATTTGTACAGAAAATTGTTTAAAAAAAAGGCTGTTTTCACTCATTTTTATGGACAATATAAGACAATTTTGCAAATTTGAAATGAAAACATAAACAAATAACAATTTCTGAAACCAAATAAACCCTAAATTGATGGAAAAATCATCTGATGACCAGAATAATGGACATTTGGAAAATATAAGTACTATTTAGTAAATTATCCTTTATTTCATCTTGTTAGGATATATAATAAAGGATAGTTATGGTAGTTAAGAGTGGAGGGGATGGCATTGAATAATTGAGTTTTATGACTGGTTAATCAGTGTGAAAGGAGAGTGCTCGTTTGAGAATATTCTGTACTTTTCTTTTCCTATTGCTGTAAAATAAAGAACTCTAGATTCTCTTTTGCAATACTCATCCTTTTGATTACTCAGCATTCATCTGTTATGGAAATTCTTTCTTACTCAAAGAAAGGTTAACATCTCTAGTCTAATGTATGCAACAAATATATGAACAGAACTACAGCTAACTAGTCTTGTCAGCAAATAAGAAACAAGTAATACAATCACATTGTAACAAGAAGTGTGCAACGCAACTGTGCATTAAACGAAGTTTATGATAGAATTTGGGTTACCTTAACAGGAAAGGTTCCTTGAGGAAGTTTAGTTGTCAGAAGTTCTCTGAGTCTCCTAATAGCCTTCACCTTGTTTGCTAAGATATCAAGTAAGGGCAGAAGCTCATCTGTTTTCAAAGGAAAGTCTTGTGTCAACCACAAGACAGGTCTTACACCTCGTTTGAACTCACTCTCACTCTTAGACTCGTTATTTGCTCCTTTCTTCTTTTTCTTTTTCAAGTTTTGATCCTTTCCTTTCTTTGATTTCATTTCCCCGTGATCCTCCTTCGGAAAATCAGGCTGTAGCTTTTGCTGATCACTCGATCTCTGGTTTGGATTCTTGTTCCATCCAAACCAACCCTTCTTCTCTTTAACCACACCGTTAACTTCACAATTATCATACACGTTTCCACGACCATCAAAACCTCCTCCTCCTGCTCCAGGTTCCTCGTCCGGACAAACACCATCTGAGTTCCCCATCCTCAACACTGAATCCAATTGCACTCTCTCCTCAGCAGTCAACACATCATCATAATCCTCTCCATTCGCAAAAACCTCTTCGTCATTCAAAGCACCAGGAACCCGCCTCGATTTCACACTAACCATAACATTGAGCATATCATAAACCTTAGCCTTCCAATCCCCAACAACCTCCGTCTTCTCCTGACGCCTCCAATTCAAATTCGGAACAAGCTCAGCTTGAGTAACATCAATCCCCGGCCTATACATATTCGTCTGAAACATCATCGAAACTTCATTCGCAATCTCACTTTCCGTCGGCTGTGTACCAGCACCTTCCAAAGCATTTGTAATCTCCTTCTCCTTATGAGCAAGAGCAATCAAAGAACCACGAGGTAGCATCACATTACCATCCTCGGAAGCATAACCCTCGCCGAGAAACAAAAAACTCTGATCGGAACGCTGAATTCGAAACCCATCGAAACCAGCTAAAGTCATATCAGCACGAAGATTTGCACCACGTTTCCAAATACGGTAAGTATCAGAAGGAGCAATTCTACCTATAAAAGGAATAACAGAACTCTCAAAATGGAAAGAAATCTCCATATAAAAATCACGAATCCGCGAAGCGGAACCTATAACACGTGGCAATCTCCTGCACCATTTGGACCAAGCAAGAGGTTGATAATATCGCGCGATAACAAGCGCGATTGATTCTTCACGATTGCAAACCGCTTCTTGAAGAGAACTCCATCCTTGTTCGTTTTGCAAACTCCAATCGGCGCCGGCGGACATAAGAATCTCGGCGGCGATTGGATCCCTTAAACGGACGGTAAGATGGAGAGGAGTTTCTCGACCGGGAACATCGCGACGGTCGATGACGGAGGAGATTTGATCGGCTTGAATCTCGGCGGAGAGAGATTCGGATTCGGTGGTGACTTCGCCGGGTTTAGGGAGAGTGGGGATGGTGGAGATGAGACGGCGGAGGGAGGCGTGGTCGCGGTTTAAGACTGCCACGTGTGCAGGACTGTGTGAGTATTTGGATATATCTTCCATCTGAATCTGAATCAAAAAAAATGAAAGTGTAAAGTTGGTGAAGAATGATACAAAGAAATGAAAGAAGTGGAAGTTTCGGTAATAAATGTGAAGGAGAGTGTACCTAAAAATGAAAGGAAGAAGAAGAAGAAGAAGAGTAGGAGAGATTGGATCTAGAAAAGAAAAGGACATGAAAGGGGCAGTAGCGGAGGGACAGTTGGGACAGAACTGGCGTCGACGTCGTCAGTTAGTCACATTCTCGCTTTACTTATCAATCACTGTCTGGTGGCCCGGGAAGAGTATCTACCTTTTCTTTTCTTTTTTTCTTTTTTTTTAAACAAAACTTCAAGATGATTTGAACACTGGAAATCATGAGAGTAGATTTTGATGTTGAGTGTTGCTTTTCTATATTTAAAATGTCCTAGGAACATAAGTAAAAGACTAAAAAATTCAGCAGCTGTTAATTACGGTTGGGGATATTTTAGTAATTTACTTGTGTTGTTAAGAACTTCTGAATGTCACAAAAACAATTGTCTTTGATGTTCAGTCTGTTAGCTCAATTCGCAACGACAATGTGTGCGTAAGGTAAACACCACAAAAAAAAGTAGATTTTCATGTTCAACAAAAATAATAATTATACAATCATTTAATGATAATTTTTGGATGTGAGACATATATTACTCCTTGATAAATTACAAGTAACTTACTCCTTATGACAAATAAGATTCAATTTTATAATAAATATGAGGATCATATGTTGAATTAAGAAGGGTTTGATGTTTTTGAGATAAAAATGGTAATCGATTATAAGAAAAATTCAAAATGTGACCTATAATACTTTTTGATGAATTTGGGGTGATTTACCTCTAATGACAAGTAGGATTCGATTATGGAACAAAAGATATGGAGATCACATATTGAACGAAGAAGATGAAGAAGTTTGATGTTTGTGAAATGAAAATAATAACTGATTTTAAGAATAAAGTTGAAGAAAAGGGGATTTTTCTTGTAAAGGGGTAAATTATTCTTAATTCATCAAAGAGTAATGTAATTGGAACAAATCTTCAAATTGTAGGATTATAATCTAGTGCATTTGAGTTTGGTGGTTTTGTCTGTATTTATCTCTTAACCGGTTTAATTAATAGCTTTGATCAAGGTGGATGTAAATTAACGAGGATATTTATAATTGCACTCATGTTTTTCTTTTTTTGCGTTGGTTTCTGATTCACCAACAGTGGACGACTAATCTGGCTCGTGCGTAGAGGCATGCGCACTGACCAAGTGTTGTTCCTCCTGAAAATTGAACCTGATATTTCCCAAGTACATCCTTGGAAGAAACTCCTTGCCACTGGAGCTCAAGCAACTTGGCTAATTTTCTTTCTTTTTTGTTTTTATTTGAGTCAATATATGTTGTGTATTTTGTGGTTGTTTAATGTTTACATTGTGTTTATAATAAAGTGAATGTAAATTAATAAAGTGGATGAAAGTTAACAAACATTTTCTTGTTCAAAAAAAAGTTAACAAACATTTTAAATGAAGGCTGAATTATGTTTTTGTTCCCTTAACTATTTAATTAGTATCGATTTAGTCCCTTAATTAAAATTTGATTTATTTTGGTATCTTAACTTTTCTACGTTACATATTTTAGTCCTTTCCGTTAGTTTTAATTCAAAAACGTTAGGTTTTCTTCATTTTCTTCTGGAATTTTTCTTGGATTTTTGTTGTTGAAGGTCGATGGATATGATATGAAGATAAAGAAAAGGAGAAAAAGATGAAGAAAACCTAACATTTTTGAATTAAAACTAACAAAAAGGACCAAAATGTGTAAAGAGGGAGAGTTAAGATACCAAAATAAATCAAATTTTAATTAAGGGACCAAAGCGATATCAATTAAATAGTCAAGGGACCAAAAATGCAATTTAGCCTTAAATGAAAGTTACAAAAGTAACTCAAGTTATTAGTTTTAAATAATAAAGATGAATAGTTTGATCCAAATAAAAATGGACGCTGCTAATTTACACATTAGGAAGGACAAACATTGGTTTCTCATGTCCAACGATGTGACATGTAAACCACTGAATCCTTACAAAAACAAGCTACCTTGTCTCGTTACGGTCTGTTTGGTGCACATGATAAGGAGATAGGATATGACAACATTATCCTATCCTTATTTAATCTGCTGTTTGGTGCATCAATAGAAAAGGATAAATTAAACGAGTCCATCTTTGCTCCATTTAGGTTTCCTCAAGTTACCCCATTTCAAGTCATAGATGTGTGACATGTGGAAAAAATAAAACAAAGGGCTGAGATTAAAACCTTAGAAAAAACAAACTTGTTCCTCT
>Ga0228710_1003218_pt1 | contig 26033 bp, 14 predicted proteins | sample MedpolnodulmetaG_FD_177995 | JGI IMG/M metagenome (GOLD analysis project Ga0228710, IMG submission 177995) | Root nodule microbial communities from Medicago polymorpha collected in Santa Monica, California, United States - pink nodules | ecosystem: Host-associated > Plants > Roots > Nodule...
CTTTTGCTCCTGTTGCAAAGTTGAACACTATTAGGATCCTCTTATCTCTTGCTGCGAATTTGGATTGGCCTCTACATCAATTAGATGTAAAAAATGCATTTCTTAATGGTGATCTAGAAGAAGTGTACATGGATGGTCCTCCAGGCTTTGAAGAAAAATTTGGGTCAAAGGTGTGCAAATTGAAAAAATCTCTTTATGGTTTAAAGCAGTCTCCAAGAGCTTGGTTTGAAAAGTTTACTCAATCAGTAAAGAAACAAAGATACACTCAAGGGAAATCAGATCACACTTTATTCATAAAGGACACTCCTGGTGGGAAAATTACTATTCTAATTGTTTATGTTGATGATATAGTTCTTACTGGAGATGATGTGACAGAAATGGAGAGACTAAAGAGAAACCTCGCAGCAGAGTTTGAAATCAAAGACTTGGAATCTCTAAAGTACTTTCTTGGCACGGAAATAGCAAGATCAAAGAAGGGAATATCGGTGTCGCAACGGAAGTATGTTCTTGATCTCTTACAAGAAACTGGTATGAGTGGATGTAGACCTGCTGATACTCCCATGGATCCAAATTTGAAACTTTGGGAAAAGGGGGACACACCTGTCGACACAGGAAGATACCAAAGGTTAGTTGGGAAACTGATTTACTTGGCACATACAAGGCCTGACATTGCTTTCCCTGTTAGTGTTGTTAGTCAATTTATGCATGCCCCTTATGAAGAACACCTTGATGCCGTCTATAGAATTCTGAGATATTTGAAGGCTGCCCCCGGAAAAGGCCTATTCTTTGGCAAAACCAATGATAGAGATGTGGCTATTTTTACTGATGCTGATTGGGCAGGACCCATTACAGATAGAAAGTCGACTTCAGGTTATTGTACCTACGTGTGGGGAAACTTGGTAACATGGAGAAGTAAGAAGCAAGGTGTAGTTGCTAGAAGCAGTGCAGAGGCTGAGTTTAGAGCAATGGCCCAAGGAATTTGTGAGGGTCTTTGGATTCATCGAATTCTAAAGGAGCTAAAGATGACAGTAGAACTTCCATTGAAATTATATTGTGACAACAAAGCCACAATAAGTATAGCTCATAATCCAGTTCAACATGATCGAACAAAACATATTGAAATCGATCGTCACTTTATAGAAGAGAAATTAGATTCTGGAATACTCTGTCTACCTTTTGTGCCTTCAAATCAGCAAACAGCTGATATTTTGACCAAGAGCTTACTTAGCAAGGACAAGTTTTGAGCATCTCATAAGCAAGTTGGGCATGATTGATATCTATGCACCAACTTGAGGAGGGGTGTTGAAATAAATAATATTTCCTTTTATTGTTATTCTATTTTTTAATAGTTGTTTATTTTTCCTTATGTCACTCCTTAGATTAAGGAGATGATTAGTTGTATTCTCTCCTATAAAAGGAGCACCATTTTCATTGAAATAAATAACTCTAAAGTTATAGAGTATTTTCCACAAGTGATCCCAAAAAAAAATTGAAGTAACAATCAAAATTAAGATTAAGAAATGTAAGACAAAGCAAAATGATAGAAATGTTGCTAGCATACCTAAAGCAGAGAAAAGGATGAACAACACTAGCAGTCAGTGTTTCAAAATAATAATAATAATAATTAATGATAATAATAGCAATAATAATGAAGCAACCGATCAAAATTAGAAATGAAGAAAAAGTAAAACGATAAGGTTTATTTCATCTTTAAAAAAAAAAAGAGAGATAAGGTTTATTCAAAACAGGGGAAAGTGAACCCTTGATAAATAATAAAACAAAACAGGCTCCTGACAAAATAAAATAACAATGCTATCCAATGTACAAATATCAACAAGGAGATTAGAAGAATGAATCTAAACAAACAGTAATGCTGAACACCTGTCAAAGGAATGTCAAGATTTACCTGTAAGAAGAATACCCAAGATAGAGTCAGGCCAACCCGGACATGCCTTGAACGTACTCCACTTGCTGAATCAAAGTAATCAATGTCATTTCATGCCCACAAAAAATGTAAAGGATACGGATTTTACATTTGTAATTTCTAGATAGATACGGATTTCTAGATAGATACGGATTTTCCATTGGTTTTATTGTTTTAATTATCTACTGTTAGCTTCCTTTGATTTTAAATTGGACTTAACTCGTCATTACAAAACTGGTTTGTAAAGTGAGGAGTTCCACACACACCCTCACTCAACCCTATTGGTTTGGTGCATGATTATACGGTAGGTGGTCTGATGGAAACACTCTAATAAAATCTTCAGTTTTGGATTGGGCCTAACTCGTCTTTACAAAATCGACTTATAAGATGAGGGATGTCTGCCACTTATAAACACTTCATACACTGTCAGTATATAATGTGTGACTTTCCACAAGCTTTTATGTGTTATTATAATATTATTTGGTACAGTTGTAAAACAAACTCTCCTGGACGGGCACAATTGCTATATATGCGGTGTATTTAATCTTAAACAAATAGCAACCCCCAAAAAATGGGTATAGCCTTGGCAAATTGTGCCCGTCCAGGAGGTGCCCAATCATATATAAAAATCCATCAAGTCTACTTAGTTTTTGTTTAGGTTATCAAGTCTACTTGGTCAAATTCCAGACAAAGGTAGTGAAAAATGAAAATATTCTCATGTTTTTCATTTTATGATATGACGGTCGCTGTTAGTTGTGATTGATAATTTTAATGAAATAAATTTATGTTTGAAAAGTTTCATAAGGACGGGGTTGGTAGGGTGACGGTCTTAAACATTAAATTATTTACAAAGGAGTAAATTCACATTTGCCCACAGGAACAGCTGGATAAGGTTTTATTTTAATTTGAGGGAAGGGGGAAGGTTGGTTTGCATTATAAGCAAGGACATGCCATGGTATATTCTCACCATCTTAGCAAACAAAAATACAGTGATCCAAACAAAAGCATTTTACCTTTTGTGAAAGCCAAAATCAAATGCTTCTGCAGTCCACCTTCTAGCTTTTTTGCTTGAGGTAAAGGGCCCTTTCCCCTTGGTTGAATCTAGTAAGGTTTAAGGGGGGAAATTATGAAGGACGCAGGAATCGTGGAAAAACCAGAGAAAACAAGTATATAAATAGAAACCTGCGCCTCAGGATTCATTCCAAGAGCAAGCAAGGAGCCCAAAGTTTCAGCAAAGGCGTCACGGACAGATGCAACAGGGTCTTCAAGAGCCTATCAGAAGCAGCAGTACAAAGACACGTAAAGAATACTATCATTTTTAACCAACCAATTGCCATGTTTATTTGTGAAAAAGATGAAATTGAGACAAAATACCTGCCTTGACACAATAAGATGCTGAATTGTCAAGTTCTGCCACACCTAAGCCTGGACCACCAATGCTAGCAAATGCCTTCGAACATCTTGCGGAAGCTATTCTCACAGCAAACAACTTGTCCCCCGCGGCAGACTTCATTATAAGACGGAATGCCTCTGAATATGCTGTTGAAGCAGCACTACCACCAGAGCCTTCTAAAGCATTCCGAAGCATATATAATGCTTCTTGCCGTACAAACTCCTAAAGTTTGAGAGACATAAATTTATTTAAAGAAAGCGTAGCTGGCTAAAATAAAAAAGGTGCCTTCTGATGTGAAATAAACAAAACTAAAAAAGCAAATGAGAGAATATGTGGATATTACATAGTGGATCAATGTTACTTATATAATGAGTCGAAATAAAATGAAAATCCTAATGCTTCCTATTTTCTATATTTACGAGACTAATAAACCATAACTACTTATTTACATCATTTCATATGCATCAATCTTATTACGAATGCAACTAGTATTTCACGGGAAGACCAAGCTTCTTGAAAAAAGACTGTTATTTTATTAGATGTTATGTGGAGACATCATTGCTAGCTTTGTTAGTTCAAATGATCAAGTAAAGATGTTTTTACCAAATCTGAGGTCCACTAGCAACCACATTAGGCTTCTTACATTCATCAGATAAGCCCTCAATAAATATACAATAACCAGAAGTGGCCACCTATCAGTTAGAGAGTCTGCCCATCAACATCCAAATATCACATAATTCGCATACGACTCTTGTTTTCATAGACAAGACCTTCTCTTGGAGCTTACTTTATGTACTTCAAGATTACAAACTACCCACCTCAATGACCTTCACAAGGTACCTCAATGACCTTAACAAGGTAATTTAAAAATTGACTTACCAAACTAACAATAAAGGACATATCAGAGTGAAAACAAGGGTTTATCGCCCACGATGTGATCAATGGTACCAGAATCAAGAACCCAAGGACCAATAGAAGACAATTGGGAGAGACTGGCAACAAAACTACAAGTTTGTACAACAGAGTCAACGGAACATGAGATTGGGCACTATTCCAACCACTTCAAGAAATCAATAGGCAGCCTATGGGGTAGTCTGCCCATCATAGAACCACCTGGGGGATGAAATTCATAGAACCGCTTCAAAAAGTTGTAATTGGTGGGTTGTATTGCGCTGATAGATTTGGCAAAGGAGGTGACAAAGGCAAGAGATGAGATAAGGAGAAGAAGGAGTTGCGTTCTAGAAATGAAGACGACAGGAGAAGGATGGCAAACTGATACACGGTTTCGAATTTGTGTACCTAAGACACGGCCTTATTGTTTTATAGCCTTCTTATTTTATTGATCTTAGTCAATGCTTCTTGTTTATTACCATATAAAGGTGACCTTGTTTTTAACTAAATTGATAAAATTCTCTAGTGATGGTAAACATGCATTCTCCACAGCCTATAGCCAAAGTTTTTGAATGAATACTATTGTTCAACTAAAAAGCCTATCTTGTTACTTAGCAGTTAGTTTTCAGGCATGTTAAATCTTAATCTATGTTAAAAAGAATCAAATAATGAAACTTTCAACTTAAACGGACAATGCAAAAACAATCAAAAGATAAAAACTAATTCAAAGGTAGACTCAAAAAAAAACAAATCTTGGGCAAGAGAAAACATGTTTGCATAAACCAACAAAATCAACTCTTAAGACTGGAAATATGTTTATTATGTCATATTATGTGGGGAGAATGTACATTTATATAGGCAGGAGTCTCCTAGTTAATCCCCAATTAATAGGGAAGATTAATCAATACAATAAATAGTGAAGATAAAACTAAACAGTCACAACTTTTCAATATCTCAACATCAACCAAGGGAAACATTTATATGGCATTGGTATTTGGCCACTTAATGCACCTTAGTGATTTAAAGATATAAACAAGCAAGCTGTTAGGATATACCTCACTGAATCTCATAAGTTTAGCTGCTATGCTTGTTGTTTCAAGCAAACCTGAAGTAATTCTTCTGCCAAAGTGTTTATACAATTCTCCCAAGCATTGTGCAGCCCCTGTAAATTATAACATCATATTCAGAGAGAAAAACATGCAACGGAGTGTGTAAATAAAACAGCACCTACAAATTCCATTGCATTATGAATTTATGATGCTAAGTTTATTTGGAATCATGGACATGAAAAATATCACCATAAAATATAAAAAAAATCAGTAACCTTCTTCAGATAAGGATATTCAACATCATATCAGAAGAATCCATCATAAACAATGGACCAATATAATATCTAACTAAAAGTTCAACAAATATTTAATTTCAACAAACCAGCAATTTTCAGAGGTTCACTCCTCTTCCCATCAGAAAGAAATCCCTGAAGGCTGCTTGCTCTAGAGTAAATTGATATTGCATCTCCCTTGGATATGATCTTTGCCATCGCTACCGATGCCAAGTTACGCACAGGCCGTTTTGCACCAATAATAAGTAAGGAATATAATGAATCCTCACATCTCCTTTGCCATACTAAAATATTGTCCTGCAAATTATATATTTCAACATCTTATGTCAATAATCAATGCTGAAAGTGATTCTAGAAAAAGTATAAACTAATACTCCCTTCGGTCTCAAATATAAGCAAAAAAACTACCCATAGTTCGAAGTTTTAATATAAGCAAATGTAACTACCTTTACATTTTTAATGATGTCAGTCCAAAAATACCTCTCATTAGATACATGTTTCAATTTCCAATTACCCTTCTATTTCCATGGAACAAGTTCCCATTCCCATGAAGGACATTTAGGAGAATACACTTATTTTTTGTTATGAGATCAAGAAAATTAGCTGCACTTAACTAAACTTTTTAATAAATGTGAAGTTAGTTAATTTTGTTTATAATCAAGACCAGAGTAGTAAAATTATAGCTCCTAGTAATTGTGGAGCTATGGATTATATATAAGATCCACTTCTTCTTCTTTTTTATAAGCAAGTCCAGTTCTTAAACACTGGTAAGAGATTCGTCTTAAACTTAGGCCTTGTTTGGATTGGCTTATTTGATTTTATCTACTAACATAAGTATCTGAGAGACTATTTAGGAGAGCTTATGGAAACACCTCATGATGTGTCAATATGTCATAAGCTGTCTTCAACTTACTTCCATAAGCTCTTACAGATAGCTTATGAAAACAGTTTATACCTTATATGAAAACACTTTTCTTTATTTTATTTTTTGTTATAGAAACAACTTATACGTGAGCACTTATATGATAAACACTTAAATTAAGGTGTTTATCCAAAAAATGGCTTAGGTCCCCAATTCAAATCTTCAAACTAGTCAGTTCAGTGTACATTGATTTTTTACTACAAATAGTTTAACTAATCACATAACGATAAGAGCAAATCAAAGAGCGGTTACTCTGACTGTACTGATACCACAAAATGTAGAGTAAATCTACTACAAAAAGAGAGAGATACAAGCAAATGCAACTCAGAACCGAATCCAAACAAAGTGAGTTTGTCTTTATTTTATATTTTAGTAGAGAAATAACTTATGCATAAGCACTTATGTGATAAGCAATTAAACTAAGGTCCTGTTTGGTTTGAGCTTATGTAAATAAATAAGCTTTTATTTTAATTTATAAACTCTCACTAACGAAAAGTGTATCTTCATAAACGGTTTTTTCATAAACTACCTTAAAAACTTATAAATAATACATAAAAACTTATTTATTTGCATAAGCTGTTTTTTATAAGCTCTAAAATAAGGTAATCCAAACGGGTCGTTGAGTATCCAAACAATGTCTTAGGTTACCAATTCAAATCTTCAAACTGATCTATTCAGTATGCATTGAATTTCTAAGCACAACTATAAAAAAACAAATCAAAAAACAGTTAATCCGAACAGATACAACAAAATGTAGACTAAATCTAAATCTAATACGGAAAAAAAAAAAAAGAGAGATACATGTAAATGCAGCGGTGACTGAATCCAAACAAATTAAGTTTGTCTTCATTTTATCTTTTGTTGCAGAAATAACTTATACCCAAGCACTTATATGATAATCACTTAAATTAAGTTGTTTATCCAAATAATGACGTCAGTCACCAATATAAATCATCAAACTGAGCTCTATACAGTAATCAGTATACAGAGAATTCAACATCAATAGTATACAAAATGTAAAGTAAATCTAAATCTACTACAAAAAAACGAGATAAAAGCAAATGCAATCACAAACGAATCAAAACTTATTGAATCACCGGAATCTCAAAGAAGCGCTAATCCAAACTGATACAGCAAGATGTAGAAATGCGCGAAAATGAAGGATCGAATGTGATGCGATGAAACGGAAATGGAAATGGAAATGGAAATGGAAGAGAAAGAATGACCTTAGTGTCTTCGTCAATGGCGGAGATGAGATCGGAGAGGAGATCGAAGCAGAGGAGTGGCTCGGGAGATTTGTGCGCGACGGAAGCGACTATGGATTCCAGTTGCGCCACCAGTACGCCGAACCGCGATAGCGGTGCAGCCGGCGCCGGCGTCATCTGAATTTTTGACATGTGAATTCAACTTTACTGCAATAATGTTATGTATGTGTTTGAATCAGAGAAGTGGAAGATGAACATTATGAACTTGCTTGGATCGGAAAATGGTGGGTAAAAAAATTGCAAATTAGTGTTTTCGTATATTTTTTTAATTTTGTTTTCGTGTATTATTTTTTTTTTTTTTTTGTTTACATGTGTATTATTAAAACCCTCGTTCTAAAAAAAACTGAACTTACCTCAACTGATAGGGATAATGCATATAAAATATGTAAAGTCTGAATTCAAATTTCGACCATCATCAAAATTAAACATTTTTGTAGTAAATACGCAATATGTTATTACAAAATTATACATTATTGTAGTAAATATGCTATATAAATACAAGTATTTTGAGAATATGTTACATTAACTAAATACTTATATATCAAAACTACTGTGTGTTTGATTGTCAAACGTGAAGACAAAAACTAATGTGTTTGATCCGCTAAGAAGTAATTATTAGACATTTGTTTATGGTAGACAAAACGTTATTTTAACATATTAGACGGCTTGTACTTTAGATAAAAAGGTTTTATTGTAGTTTAGAGGTTAAGATCCTCTCTAGAGCTGTCAAAAATGAGCCGGGATAATGGGCCGGTCCATTAGCCCATATTTCTGGGTCGGGTTGGGCCTCAAAAAGCTGGCCCAAAATACACTTGGGCTTTTTTTGCCCAAACCCATTTGACCCATTTAAAAGTGGGGCGGGACGGGCTGGTCCATCGGGCTTCGGATCTGCCCATTATCAATATTTTCATTTGATTTTTTTGGTGAAAACACTATTTTTTGAAAAAATTATCAACTTATCTAAAATTTATTAATAAAAAATATTTTAATAACTAAACTTAATAAAAATTAATGAATTTACCGCAAAGTTTTAAAATTATAAAGTTTATAAATTATAAATTCGATTCAATCAAAGGAATGATCTAGAGTTTTATTAATAATATTCAATGTTTTTTTTTAAAGATAATATTATTCAATGTTAATGTGAAAATTATTTTCACTTCTATGTCCATCAAATCATATTTTCACAAAAAGATAGTTGTGAGTGACTAATGTATAAAAAACGCATATAAAAGAGTGGGAAAAAAAAACTAAAACAGGTCGGACCGGTTGGCCCATGGCCCACATAGGCCTGGTCAGGTTCAAGAATCTGCAACCCAATTATAAATAGGTTGGGTCGGGCTGACCCATTTATGTAGTTGGCCTACTCAGGTCGGGCTGGGCCGGACCAACCTGTTTGACACCTCTAATCCTCTCCATTTGACAAAATAAATTGAGTTTGCAATTTGGAGAGAAATAGACACAAAAAATATATGGTGGGTCCCACCATAATTAATTATTTTATATTTTTTAAAAAACTTTTTTGTATTTTTATCTCTCCAAATGGAAGAAATAAATAGATACGTAAAGAAGAGGATCTTCACTCGTAATTTAGTGAAAAAGAAGAATTTCAATCTTTGTTATTTCTCTTACCCCATCAGAGGAGTTAGGATCATCTCCATTTTTTTAAATGGATGATCCTAACTCCCACCAGAGTTTGTTTTTTCGTTGAAACACTTTTACAATCAAACATAATACAACTTAAGGTGTCTTGTGATGTCCCTTGCTTTTTTTAACAGATCAAACGTGTCATAAATAATCAAACAAACAAGCAATAAGGCAACATTATGTATTGTTGTTAACTTTTTTTCTCTATTAATTATGTATAGTTTAGTTAAAAACCGAAAAAATATCTAATAAAATACGCTTATGTTGGCACTTTTAAATAGATTTTATTTTGTTCCCTCCTTAAAATATGTCACCAATTAGCGACGGTTTAGTGACAAGGAAGAACCTGTAATGATTTTGGGCCTCGCAAAATATTAGCGAGGGAAACAGAAATTCTACACCAATAGAGATAGAATAACTTCGTCACCGAACTAAAATCCGTCACTAGTATTAAGCTAAAAAATTAACAACGGGACTCCAATTTTTGTCACTGATTAGTGACGGAACACAGTTTTCGTCGCTTAACATGAGGGACTATTTTCGTCACGGACATTGAGGGACTTGTTTTCCGTCACTAATTAGAGAGGGAATTTTTCCCCAAATTATCAAGGAAAGATATCCCGTCACTAAAAGAGAACAATTTTTTTTCCAAAATTTCATTCATGATCTATTAGTGGCAAAATTCACTTTATCTTAAATGTGTAATTTTATTGCAAATGAATTTATTATAGGGAAATGCTTTATGTCCCGAAACATAATTCACGGAATACTCATGAATGAGGCAACAAAAGAAAAAGTAACTCGTCATCATGCTTTTAACTCTAATGTGTCCATCTTTAACTCCTATGAATCTGATTTATATGCATCTCCATAGATGAAAGGATTAATATAATATTCAAACCAACATAAAAATATATATTTGTCTTACTTTGTTGGAAAAATAGCTTTGCCTACAATGAACAAAGTAGAGGTGCATGGAGACACGTTTAGTAACACTGAAACAAGTGGTGTGGGGTGGCAAACGGTTAATTATCAATAACTTTTCATTTTAATAGAAATATGAAAGCTTTTAGTACTTAAAAATACATAGAAAAGGAAGTTCATGAAAATTCGCTATCAATTTTGTCGTTGGATATAGCATTGTCGTTTATTATATTAAACAAAAGAGTTTACCAAACTTCGTAGAAATCATAACTTTATAGTATTAATATTGTTCTTGTAACAAAAAGTTTACAACTGTAGTCTTAATATTCATACACAATATATCTAGCCGGTGGAGGCGGAGGTGAATCCGAACGTGGAAGTAGATGTGGATGACCTAAAGCAATACTCTCCATAAATTGAAATAACGGTTCCATAAGAAAACACGACTCCTCTTGAGCCAAACATAATTCCTCTAAGACCAAAATGACTACTACCCAATAAAAAAATCTCTATTTTTTCACTTTCTTTTTACAAGCACTTATTTTATTTTTACTATTTACGTATTTCTTATATAATTTTACTTTTCAAAAGTTCTAATATTCGATTCGGTTTTTATATTTTTTTCAACGGTGCTAATAATAGCAATTCGATTAAAAATAATTAATTCTGTTTGGAATATTAAATTTTGATTTCTTTAAAAATTAGTCATGGTTTGGTTGGAAACCATAAAGTCGAACCATTAAAACAATTCAGTTCGGTTCAAAATACAAACAGTTTGGTTTGGTTCAGCTATTATCAATTTTAAAAATGGTTCGATTTACATCGGTTCACTTTTTCTCCTGAACCCATGTCCGCCTCTACTCATGACCTTACCTCACCCACCACCACTGTCCCACTCAACCCCTAATTTTTTCACAAGCAACACAACATCCCAAATACCTTACCAAAAAACATGTTTTTCCCTATCTAGCAACAGATTGATTCCCATCATCAACACGTTTTTCTAAAAAAAAAAATACTAATGACTGATTTCTTTTAAAAATTAGTGGCATGCCAGAATCTGTGACAGAATTAATGGCATGGTTCACATTAGTGACATCTTTAGTGAGGTAAAATGTAGAGATGGATAATTTATGTCTCAAATTCGCTAACAAAAATGAAACTCTGGACTTGAGTGACAAAACTTGTGACGGAAATTTAGTGAAACTTATCCATCACAAGTGTCATCGCTAATGGTCATCAATTACATTTTTGTGGAAAAATCAATGCTCCACCACCAGTTCCGTCGCAATTGGTGAAGGATTTTGTTCCCTCCCTAAATCTGTCACTAATCTGTGCACATTAAATTCTCCATGCATGCATATTTCACCAATAAAACAAAAATTTCATGGATATGATAAATTTCAAGGGTAAAAATATAAACAATTTTCATTCATATCCTTTCTTCGCATCTTTGAGAGAACTAAAAAAAGTGAGTCCCACACAAATTTTTACTCCATTCGCTATTTCTATATTGTGTCAAGTGAAAGAAGTTCTATCTCTCTTCCCGGCTTCCCTCTAAAAATTTATCTCTTCTATATTTCACTCATAGCTAGCATAGTTACACAATGTAAATGCAAAAACATAGATAAAATAGTGGCATGGTTTTCTATAAATTTATACAATTCAAAAAGTTTAGTTTTGATTACTCGATTATATAAATTTATAGAAAATATCAAGAACAAAGGACGTTACGAGGCTTATGATGCAAGGTATAAAAACAAAAATTATAAATGGAAGGTCACCGTCATTTTTTTGGTAGAACGTTCTCCATTTGTTTCTATCTTTAGGGTTATCTAGAAACATTATCTTAAATAGGAAAAACATTTTGAGAAGAAACAATACAAGAGTCATTAAAAAGTATATGTACACGCATGTGTGTTACTAATATATAGCATATAACAATTTATTAAATATAACATAAAAATACATTACATGTTACGTATATAATGCAAATTCCTTTGTAAGTGTTTTTTGAACCCTGAGATCTTCCCTACATTAGAATGGGACATTATTGTCTCGCCTAAAAAAAATCAATAAAAGAAGGTTCAATGTAGTGAAATCACACTATTTTGTATTTAATATCCTTTTGACTAATTATTTCATATAATATGAAAGTACATTACATTCTATGTTTATTGATTAATAGATACATATATTATTATATATCATAAAGAAAAATGTAGTTATCGTAAAAAATAAAGTACAATTGAGTGACATCACATTATTTTATTTATTGTGTTGTCTTACTTGACCCTGTCAAAGAAATATAAATGATGATAAAATGATATTACTATTGGCTTCGATCAAAACAAGAAATAGGAAATGAACGAAAATCATAAAATAAACAAAGTTGAGAATGTTAGCTATATTTTTTTCTCCCAGTTTACATGTAACAAACAAATAGATTCTGATCCCTTTATATATATACAAAACTATTGCTCTATTTACTTCATTTAAATACTTTTAGCACTTAAGAAATTCCAAGAAACATTTTGTAAAATTAAAATCATTATTAAACTACTTTTAAGTACATTATTAAACAGTTTGTGTTTGTCCTTTTAAATCGTTTAATTGATCACTTGATCTTATTAAGGATGTTACAAAATAATATTATTATAATCATTATTAAATAGCTCTTAAGAATATTAGCGAGTTGTGTTTGTCCCTTTAGCTCATTCAATTTTTTTTAGGAATGATTAAAAATTCTCAAAGGTAAAAGCGTGATTTAAACAATGAATTAATTATGATAGATCTTTGCTAGGATCTACAAAGTTATAGCTTTCTATGGCTTCTTGGCAACCTAGTAGCCTCTAGGAGATGTTTCGTTCAACCTTCATGTTAAGCACGTGAAGAAGTCCTCTCAGCAGTACAATCACATAATCTTAACATGCAACATTGGTCGGTTAGGTCATCAGTAATTCAAACTAAAGCAATATTATTTTCAACCCTTCGTCTATGACAAGAACCTTAGTTAGATCTCAGCGCTTTCAGGATCCTCCAAGATATAATACTCATGCAAAGTAGTCTCTCTTGTTCCATCAACTTTTGGTTCATAGGGATGTAACTCATATCAAACAAACATTTTCAATTCACATACTCTTTCGGTTTTAGAGAACTATAGCATCAAAAGTAAAAGAGATCGAGTTTCACTTACAAAGATTTTAAGTTAAAACAATTTGTTTAAAAGAAGCACGAAGTTATAGCTTTATAAATCTTAAACAAAGAATATCATAACCTCATCATGCTAAACCACAATAAGGGGTTTAGCTCGTGATGAATATAGCCATGAAGATAAAATGCAACATAAATGAAAACAAGAAAAACTAAATTGATAGATAAAATAGAGTTCATAAAAGATTACAATCCAAGAAGGAAATAGGTGAATCGAAGCATCACCTAAATAATCTTAACTCTAAATCACTAAGAATTAGCTTTCATGCTCATCTATGTAGAATATGAGATGGATTGAGAACTCTGGTGCTGCTTAATCTTAGCTGGACTTGCCCGCTTAATTCACAAGTGTAAAATTGTGGACCCCTAGCACTACCATGTGGTTGTCCTTTTATAGTAGAAGGTCAACCACTACAAGTTGTACCCTTTGGTCATTCCCCTTATGAGTTGTCCTTATCTTATCCTACCTACTCCAAGAATATTGCTTTCTTCTTCATATCAACAATCATTTGCGTCATCTCATGGAACTTAACCACTAAGAAATGATAGGATAGGGTCACATGGATTCGTACTGCAGTACGACCTGACTGACGATCCAGAGCGCTACATCCTTCCATATCTTCAACGATATGATGCATCATCCATTCCCCGCTGAAGCTTCCCAAATCTCCAACGACATTCTTCACACTGTTCCATCAAACATAAAAAACAAGCATCACTAGTTTAAAATGATCAAACTACACTAAAAACTAATTAAAACCATAAAATCCTAAATAGACACTGATTAGATGCTTTAGGTCGTGTATTCACTCAATTTCTTGTCCATTACGAGGGATAAATGCAACGTGGTAACCTACTATTTTACCGGTTATCGTAAACTTTTCCTGTTTTGAATTTAAAAAGAGATGCAAGTTTATGACAAAGGAACCCGCATAGGAAGTTATAAGTGAACATGGTCAGGGAAGAAAAAGTTAACATGCAAGAGTTCTAAAAAAAACTTTTTTTTTACCAAAAAAAAAGAATTAGAAAGATAGAAGAGAGAGAAAAAATGTGATATGAGAAGAAAGGAAAGGAACCCATTGATAAAAAAAAAAAAATGATTTGTCCCTTATTGTTACTCATTCATCATTTTTAATAAATTTGAACATTCTCTAGATTAGAACAAATCAAAAGAAAAGTCGTTCATTGTAAAGAGCTTCTCGCCTTTAAGTTCATACATGACTTTGTTAGGGATGTACTTTTTGATATATTCAGACGGGCGGGAATATCAGTGAAGAAGGAGGGGCCAGTGAACTTCCTGACTGACCCATTAGATAGAAGATCAACACTCAGGCCTGCGGATATTATGGTGTACAGATGGGTAGGTGGAAAACATGCTTGTGTAGACCTGACTCGGGTTTCACCACTTGTGGGATTATATGTCAGACCTTTTACCATAGGACAAACAGCCCTAAAAGTTGCGTCAAGCAAAGTGGCCAAACATGAGAAAGCTTGTTCTGACAATCAACATGCTTTTATACCATTTGCTTTTGACACTTTCGATTTTCTAGCACCAGAGGTTGTTGACCTTCTACATAGAGATCAAAAGGTCATGCATAACAATGTCATGTCTCCTAGGTCCATAAATGTTGTGTTCACGAGGATTGATTTTGCCATCCAAAAAGATCTAGCGGCACAGCTTGTTGCCCGCTTTCCATCTGTTCAAGTGTAAATAATGGTTTTCATATATATAAAAAAGATAAGCGAGAATGAAATTACAGAAAAAAGAGAGAGAAAAACCAATTTAATAAATAATTACTAACATTCATCATTTCAAAAAGATAAAAGAAAGAATGAAAACCTAATTGCAACTAACCTCTATTAAACCTTTTCATTTGAAAGTATGTGTCCAAAACCCAACCAATATTCCCCTTCGGTATGGCTCATTTTGCGCTCTGCTGCGCCACAAAAGCATTTTCTTATGCATTTCTCTATTTCTTCCGCAGTGGCCTCTCATAACCGTCTTCCATTCTCTTAACTCCTTATTCCATTGCTTCTCTCTCTCTAACGTGTGCACATTTATAAAAATTACAACAATACCGCATTAACAAATATTTTAACAAACTCATTTGCATCCATAGCATATGTGTCATTTTGACGACCTGACCCAATAGACATTTCATATCTCTCCCTCTCTTTTGACAACATCCAGTGATTTTCTGTTCAACCATAGTTACTTCGGATAGAAAACAAGACATTTGTAGTTGCTAAAATGCACATTGATAGAATTTCTATAACTGTTGTATAGGCATGAAGGGTAATTTCTTTAGCGGACATATGAGCTTAGAGTGCCCATTTGGACTCTATTAATCAATAATGATTATCATGTGTATTAATAATTTTAGTTGACAATTTTATTTATTTAGCAATATGCACAATCCAATAACAAGAGACAATTACCAAGCTATCATATTTAAATTGAAACAACATATCTCTATTCATCAGGTTGTTATTTCTCATGTCATAAGTTTTAAATATTACTCTTCTTTATGGTGTTAAATAAATTATATTTACGTATGACATAAAGTAATTTATACAAAGAAATATCGTCAAGTATGTACATACATTATGACAGTAGAAAAGCAGACAAACGGGTATGGAGTGTACGTTTGGATGCTAGTGTTTACAATGAAAAAAGATGGTCCATTTTTCTTTATTTCAACCCTCAATTAATGTTAAAAAAAATTGCGACAGAAAAAATTGTGAGGAATTTTATTTTAGGCAAAAAAATGTCACGTCATCAAAAATTCCATGTGGCAGCAATCGTGTGGCAAGATTCTCTGCCACTCCAGCGCCTCGTATGTGACTGGGCTGCTGAAGGATAAAAATAGGACGAATCTCAAATTACAATAATATAATTTGTGTTACTATTTTCAGACTTCGCGTATATTACAGAGGTTGTTTGAACAATTAACCCTAAAATAAAATGATATATGTAATTTTCTTTAAGCCTAAAAAAAATAGCAATAGGTGGAAGAAAAAAAGGAGAAGACAATATAAACCTAATGTCATGTTCAATTGTTTGACATTCCCACTTCTTGAATATAAAAAGAAGCCACTTTCTCTCAAATAGTATTAACAAGATAGTAATTATATGTTAGTTTCTCTGGTTTGAACCCTTAACTTTCTTTTTAAAACCTATTCACGTTCATTAATAAAACTATCTATCCGTGATATTAAATGAGTTAACACATGTTAGACTATACATACTCCATCTTCCATTTCATCCTTAATGTAATATCCCACTAAATTTTAAATAATGTCAGAAAAGAAATAATTCTGAAGGGTTAATTATTTAACGAGATATACAAAGATATTCAGTAAATATCTTACACTTTTTCTCAACGGACTTCGTGAATATTTAACTGAGTAATATTAGTTAACTGAGAACGAATGAGGAATTATACGGTTACAGGTTAAAGGGGGCAATTATGTCTTATCCCTTGAAGGACATTTTGCTAATTTGGAACATGAGATTTTTTTTTAAAAGTTGGAAACCATTTTCTATTCATTCTTTCAACTTCTTTCTCTCTCTAAGAAGCTGAATTTTTCTCCCCTTCTCTCTACTACCAACCACCCTCACCCCTTCCTCCATTCTTCATTCAAATCCTTAACATATGTATAAAACGTGTAATCCTATATTTTGTTCAGAGATATTTATCTATGTTGTAATTTTAATGTATCAAGTACTAAGTTTAACGCGCATGCTAAATATTCTAAATAAACTTAGTATGGGTGTTACACTTAATTTAAGAAAAAAGTACATTACACGCTATGTATATTACATAATACATACATCCATTATATATTATAATGGTCAATTTAGTAAAATTGTATTAATTTATTTAGATAAAATAGTATATAAGACAACTAGTTGTTTGGAACTAAAACATTTATCCAGTGTTATCTTACTAGTCCTGTCAAAGAAAATAAAATGTCATAGAAATATAACTTAAATATAACATTATTATTTACCATGACATGCCAAAAAAAAAAATAGGTTTAAAAGAAATATAATATTTTCAACTTACTATTAAAGGCATGTACATTTATCTTCCAGGCACCATGGTGTTGCAGGGAAAATACATCGATTAATTGCACACTCAATGATAGTAGTACAATTAGTGCCTATGATGTAAAAAAGAATAAAATAATTTCATTGAAAGATGATAAATCATTGTGTATAAGATAAAAAAAAATAAAAATCATAAATGATGATAAAGTGGGTTCACCGTAGGCTTCAGTTAAACTTAGGAATAGAGAATGGACAAAAATCAAAAAATAAACTAAGTTGAAAATTTTAATCATATTTTTTTAGTTTGCATGTAACAAACAAATAGATGTTTTATCAATCTATATAATATACAAAACTCCTTGCTCTATATGTTTATTTCATTCATTTAAATACCTTTTAGCACTTATGAAATTCCAATAAACACTTTATAAAATTAAAATCATGATTAAGCAACTCTTAAGTACATTAACAAGTTGTGTTTGTCCTTTAGCTCATTCTATTGATCACTTGATCTTATAAAGGATGTCATATAAAAATATTATTGGTGGTTCAATGTCATTCATCTTTTTCATTAATATTTTATTATTATTTCCCTTTTATCCTTTCAAAACAGATAAAGACAATCTTAAAAGTAATAGTTAAGTTGAAAATATAAAAGTTAGTTTTAGGAAAAATATACCATGAGGTGACACTGCAAAGATCGGGCACGTGGAAAAAAAAAACATAAAATCAGTGGGCTAACCAATTCAAAATTTTCATATGCCCAATCTCCACTAACAAAATAAAGTAAAATTTTTATTTTAAAAATACTTTGATTGGAATATTTTTTTTTACTAAACTTGGATTATAGTTAGGTTTTATAGTCGATGTTTTTTTCGCTTAACATAATTTCAAAAGATTCATAAAAATTATGCAAGTAGATTGAAGTTCGCTTTCTCTTTCACTCATCAAAAAATGGTGGGTTTTAGATCAATTTTTGACTTACAATCACCCATATGTATTTTTTTTTTTCCATTTCTTTCAATTTAAATAAGTGATTTTCACATATATCAAATTTTTTCTCGTGTTTTTTTTCTTCGTGATTTAGTCGTTTGAATGCGGCGTTGTGTTGTTCGTCGTCTTGTGCGGTGTTGTTTGATTTTGCGTCTTATTGCGGTGTTTGTTTGGTTCATATTGAAAGATCACTTTTAATCAATCAATGATTTGGACGTCAATGTAGCAAATTTGGAAGCATGGGTATTCTGGTGATTTAGATTTTATCATATTATTTGTACACATTTTGCCGTTGTATGCTATTAGCATGGGTGTATGAGTTTGTTTGCATATTTACCTTTTATGTTTTTAGCGATGTTGATCATGTTATTGTATCTGATGTATTCTATCAATTTGAATGAATGAAGATATTTTGTTTTGTAAAAAAAAATGCAAGTGGATCATTTCCTTTAGTATGAGTCAACTACCTATATGACATGGTTCATCATTCATGATTGTTTCCACGCAATAAGAGCCTCAGGTAAGAAATAACTATGTTCCTTACTATATGGGAGCAAAGGCTACAAGCAACATAATGAATGTGATGGGTATTTAGATATATTATTTTTTTGGTATCTGTATTTATGTATATTTTCATTGATGAAATATGAGTATAATTAAATTTAAAATGATATCTAATTTCAATGCAAAGGAACATAAGACAGAATTTGTTTTATATGTTAATAAATATTATTACAAAAAATAGGAAAATCAGAAACCTAAGGGGTATAAACAGGGTCGTTTCTATGAAATAGGAGGCTCAGTTCTATTTTTAAAATAGGCTCTATTCTTTTTGTGTAACTAAGTTTCATTGAAAAATCAGAATCAGAAGAACTTTTAAACACGAAACAAAACAAAATAAAATTAAGTGAAAGAGAGGTGAAATTTACTTTACGGTGTCGTTTGGAATGTCACTCCTACGTCGTAGGAAATGGGAAAACGAATGGTTTATGCGAAAAAGAAATAATTGTTGTGATTCTTTCAATGAAATAGTTTTTTAAATTGACTGATTAAGTGATTATTCAAATTTTTGGTGGTTTAATAGCATCAAATTTATGTCCATAAAGTGGAACTAGAGTTTAGAAAAAATTCATACGTGTACTGAAGAAAAAAAAGTAACATATAATTTTTTAATTTAAGTGGGGGTGAGTATTATAATTTTTTTGAATCCCATAGTTTTTAGAGACTCGGTTCAGTAGTGCTTCTTGCACTCCCAAAGTCCGGCCCTGAGTATAAACCAAACTCAGGGAAAAAGAAAATTACATACTATTATGAATATCTCCATTGGATTAGATATTATGAACAATTGTGTTCTCTAATTTTTCTTGGAAATATTTTTTTGAATTTGAATAAAACCTTGATTATCGCTATTGTTCAAAAAGTGTTTCAAGGTGCATAAATCATAAACTACAACTAAATTTACGACCTTATCAAAAAGGGTTTCATAATTTCTAACAATATTATCATTTGACACTGCTCCAAGAACCTATAGTAGCATATCTAGATATTGACGATGTTATCTTTGATGTTATGTGTTAATTGATTCAGACGAGTTGAACCCAAAAAAACTAGTGAATAGAATTTTTAGAGCTCTCTGCAATAGAGAAACTCAAATTATAATTTTAATCATGATTTATTATTGTTCTTATGAGCTTAACATAGTTGGTAGGAACAATGCATAATATGTGCAAGGTTTGGAGTTCAAACCCCTATCATCACAAAAAAAATCACGATTTATTACACCTTCAAAGTTTGTGACTTCATCTATTTCAACATCAATGTCTTCATATTACAAGATATGTGCATAAAACAATAGTTTTTAATGTAATATAATACACAGATTTCAAAAGAGGATTATTATTATCAACACACTTTTTAGGGGGAAAATATGTGTGAGAAATTCTAATATGCTTATGTGACCAAATAAAAAGTGTTTGGTTACACACACATAAAGAAATATTTTTTTTAATAATAAGGAAAAAATTGATAAAAAAAAAATTGAATATTTTTAGGATCATCTCTTTATGTGTGTGTCCAAATATTTTTGATCTGTTCTTGTGACCAAGGAAGAATTTCTCAATATGTGTTTATGTCGGATAATATTAACCAACAACAATTGCTCTCACACAAACAAAATTCTCCTCTATCTAAGCTCTCAAAAGCTTCAAAAGTGTGCTAAGTAAGGAATGTACTAAGTATGAATTTGGCACAGGGAATAGAAAAATTGTGCTTAGAATAAACTTGGACTAAGAAATTTTTCCAATATTCAGTAGGTCCCATTTAGAAGATTTATTCAAGAATCAAAATCGCATGCATTGTTCAACATCGTGGTGGTACATGATCCATTCAATTGCCCTCTCAAAAAAATGATCCATTCAATTCTTTTTTCCAATCTCTACACTAGATTATATAAAGTATAAATTAAATTGTTCAAAAAAATAAAGTATAAATTAAAATTAACAATATGGATCGTGTATTAACTTTACATAATTAGTTTCATATCGTGGCAATGGTCTTTTGAGTGTCCATTTTCCATTTTCGAGTTTTTAGGTGATTTGGCTTTGATTGCTTTGCTAATTTTTCAGAGGCAGGTTTGGTTAGCTTTTAGATGTATTTGTTTTTAGGATTACATTCTTGTGTTTTTCTAAGGCACATCTTGTGTGTTGATTTTTATTATTATTAATCAATTTTTGGTTTAAAAAAAAATATTTTTGATGTTAGAATGAATATTTCTTGTATTTCATTTAACATCCCTTATTCATATGAATAAAACTTTTTGATGAATTAAAAAATATTAGTATATTACTTTTTCTTGATAGAAAATATAGTAGTGTTATATTGCTAATAGCACCTTAAATTAAAAGAAGCAATCTAAAGAGGTATATGGATATGAAACATGGAAATAAAGTTAATTTTTATGTTTAGCCAATATATTGGTAAAAGAAAATGTTTAACCATTATGTTAGGGCTTTTTTTCACAAAAAGTTAGGCTAAATATCATTTTTGGTACAAGTAAGTTTAGAAAAGTTAGGACTAAATAATATAAAGAGGATGAATTAGAGTGATGACTCAATCTATAAATATTTAATTGTTAAAAAGATTTAACCATGACCGTTTCTGTGAGCATAGTTCAGGGCAGAGACAATGCATTATATGATTTTGAAATTTGAATTTGTATTTATTTATAGTTATAGTTGTCTCTCTCATTGAAGTCAAGTTTAACTCCATGTTGCCAATGGTGTCCAATGTCCACAATGCTCCCATCCCATACGGTCCTATGTCAGTAGCCACCATCACATCACATGCCATCCTTATTGTCAAGCATCTTTCCTTTTAAAGAAGTCCTTTGACAGTTGACTTATATTCTCTCTCAAAATGACCCAATTCCAAACGAGCCACTTTTTGGACTACGGTTGGTTAAAGGAATATCTAAATATAAATAAACTCAAAAACAAGGACCACCCTTACTATTTTTATGCACATCCTTTCTTCTTCTATTTTTGTTTTTGGTGAAAAATTCTATATGATGTGCATTCTATTGCACTATTTTCTTGCTTTGGATATGTTTTTTCTAGAAAGTAATCATCGATCGAGTTAAAAATGTGAGTTTATTTACACATAAAACTATGAAAACTTCTACGTTATACCTCACAAATTGAGGTGTACCGGTACTCTTGCACCATAAAATTATAAATTAACGATTATTTTATAAAATAAAAAGTTATTTGTCAATATTTATATTTTATAAAACATTATTTCATAAGAAAAAACATCATTTCATTGTTTATAAGAATCATATTAAATTTTTAACATTTTCTCATAAAAAATAATCAATATTCTTTATTATAAGTAATAAAAATTCAAAAAAAGTAAATTTTATTTCATCAAAGCTTTTGGTAAATAAGATTTGATTATTATAATTGTCAATGATAGAAAATATTTTTTTTTCTTCAAAAACTCATTTAATTGTTAATTTAATGATTTGGTGTACCGGTACACTCAAATTTTTGGATGTATCATATAATTTGCCTAAAACTATATTAATGAACCTCTTAATTTCCTTTAAGTAATTGAGATCATCTCTACTTGATAAAGAGACCATATATATGTTTGAAAAATTCTTTGAAAAATTCTTAATGTTACACACATACATGATACATGCTAGCATTTCTTGTCATGAAGTCAATTATAATTTATCTACAATAAAAACTAGTGTTATGATGATTGCCTAACACAACCCAACCCAAAGTTTTAATTGCACTCGTCTTTTTTTTTTTTTTAATAAAGTTGATGTGACCTCAATTGTAACCGAATAGAACAAAAATTGTCATGTAACAGTCCAAATTTTCAAATTTGAGTTTTACAAAAGAAATCCTTGGTTGCTCACAATCCTAAATGAGAAGTATATATTTAGGCACATATAAAATTACTTATAATTGAGTGATTGTAAAAATAAAAAATAAAACACATTATTTAATTTATTATTTTGCTACCTTTTCACTTTTTTAGTGTGTGTGACATGTGTCCAAATCTTGTGACCACATATAGTAGATTAAAGATGTGTTTGGATTGAAGGTTTAGGAGGGGAAGGGAGGAGAGGGTTTACTTTTTTTTTATTTTTAAATTATGGGATATATAACAAGTTTTTCTAAAATAGCTTAACAGTGATTGAAGTATTATATGATTGTTATCATGTTAATACGTTAACATTTAAAAAAATATTTTATAGTGTTCGTAATTTAAAAATAAAAACTAAATCCTCCTCTCTCTTCCCCTCCTAAACTCTCCATCCAAACACACCCTAAAACTATTAAATATAACAATAAGTCAAGTACATCAATCATGTACTGCATAACTATAAAATAAAACTATGTAGAGAGGATATTCTAAATAGTGAACAACATATCATATAAGCAAAGCCCTTAAAAGAAAAATATCATATTAGCAATACACATATGATTTATTGATTCAAGAAGTTCTTGATATGAGACACCATTTCTTGTGTCCTAACATGAGAAAGTTGATAATTATGCAACACTTGAAACGCATGTCCAACACCTTTATACACAAAAGTTTCAACTTTTTTCCCTGCTTTAACCAAACAATTTGAAAACTCCAAGTTTCTATCTCTAAGTATATCCAATTCCGAAACACACATCATGATAGAAGGAACCCTCAAATCTCTCAGCTTAGCAATTCCATTTGCAAGAGGATTACAATAAGGATGATCGCGCGTAACGGAAGCTCCAATGGGAAGAGATAATCGCCAATAAGTATCGGAAACCGATAAACTAAGCGCGGAATTTTGTTGTTGACGAAAAAGTTTCTCGGAATTTGTCCTTTCTTCTCCTCCGAAAAAAGGTTGAATCAATATAACACCTTTTAAAGATAACGGATTCAAATTCAAACACGATGAAGCGTTTGAATTTGATCCTAAGCGCGTAGCGACAACATTGTAAGCTATATTAGCTCCGGCACTATCACCACATAGAAAAAGAGAAGAAATGTTGCAATGCTTCAACCACCAATTTTGGTTTTTATTATACAAGGCTTCATGTTTGATCCACATGAGAGCATTGAAAGCGTCGTCGTAAGCAGAAGGAAGACGATTTTCAGGGGCTAAACGGTAATTAACCGAGACAACGACACAATTTGCTTTCAATGAAAGATTGTTTAAGAATTCATGGTAACAAATCCATGAAACTGAACCAACACAAAATCCACCACCATGGAAATAAACAAGCAAAGGAAGCTTGTTATTGTTATTATGAGAGGTTAATGTTGATGTTGGGAGATAGACACGTGCCCATAAATTTGTTTCTTTGTTGATAGTAATGTCTCTTGAAGTTACACCATTTTCTGATTGAAGTTTGCATGAAACATTGGGAACAATTTGTGGTCTTTCTACATGTCCATCTTTGTGAACTTTTATGAGTCCTTCAATTTCTTCAATGATGATGAATCCCTTTTGGTGATGAATGTTGTTTGGTTGGTGGTTGAATGAAATTGTGGTCATGGTGAAAATTGTGGAAAGGGAGTGAAAATAGAAATGGAAATGAAAGTTTTGTTTGTGATGGCATAATGGGGTAATAGTTTAGTCCTTTTTATAGAGGTTGGAGAAAGAGAAGCTTTCCATGCTCTTCTGTAAAACCAGTGGCAATGTGCTCAATATCTCATAAAGATTCTTGTTTGAATTTGGGAAATCTTTATATATTGACTATTATTTGGATAACAACCATTTTATTTTCCTATTATGTCTAATCTTTTTGTTACCGTCCAAGGCCACACAAGAATAAATCCAGTATTAAATTGAACAAGGAATCTAAATTGAATGAGGGAATGTCTATGGGATAAACATTATTCTTATCTGATCATGGAGGTGAAAGGAGAATTTCTTGTGTTACTTTTTGTGTTAGGAGATTAAGCATGCGCAACAACTTGCACATGTTATTATGATATTTAAATTCTATGGCTTTGGTTCTATACACATGGCTTATCTCAATGGTCTATACATAAGAACGTACTATTTTTTTTACTCAATATGAATGTACTTTGATATAAGGATATATCCGTTTAACTCCAAGTACATGCAAATTGAAAGTAAAGTTAATGCATGCATGCACGTAGATAATTCAGAATTTGATAATAATATAATATAAGTATATTTTAGAAGACCAGTTTAATAATTCATCTTTTTTTTACAAAAATAAACGATATTCATTCATTCAAATTGATAGAGTACATCGATACAATACAAATTCAAATTCGCTAAAAACAAAAAGGATGAATCTGTGAACAAACTCACATCATCCATGTTAATAGCATAAAACGGCAAAATACATATGCCTACAAATATGACGAATATGGCTATATTCATGTCTCCGGAATACTCATGTCTCCGGATCTGCAACGTTGACGACGCCAAAGTCATTGTCATTGATCGGATCTGCACTTGCTCAAAACTAATCTTTCAACCTGAATCAAATAAACACCGCACTAAGACGGGAAATCAAAAACACATCGCACAAAGACGGGAAATCAAAACAAACAGAGTCGTTCAGAGACGACAAAATCACAAAAACAAACGAAAGAAAACAGAAAATATGTGAAATCACTTATTCAAGTAGGATAGACGGAAAAACAATCCGGAGGGGTGATTTTTGGGTCAAAATTGACCCGATTTTGACCCTAAATCACCCATCTGAAAAGAAGAAGAAGAAGAAGAAGAAAAGGGTGACGGCTAGGGTTTGAGAAGGAAAGAAGTGAGAGGTTTAATACTTCTTTTGTTTCATATTAATAGTTAAATTACATTTTTGGTCCTTTAAGTATGTTTTCTTTCATTTCGGTCTCTTAAGTTACAAGTATCATACAACTTGGTCCTGAGTTTTTTTTTTTTTTTTTTTTTTTTTTTTTTTGTGTTTTTAAC
>Ga0228710_1003219_pt1 | contig 26032 bp, 16 predicted proteins | sample MedpolnodulmetaG_FD_177995 | JGI IMG/M metagenome (GOLD analysis project Ga0228710, IMG submission 177995) | Root nodule microbial communities from Medicago polymorpha collected in Santa Monica, California, United States - pink nodules | ecosystem: Host-associated > Plants > Roots > Nodule...
TATAGCAAGTTCACCTCATATCAATTCACAACTTGTTATTATCCATTGAACTTATTTCTTCGAATCTCCAAGAATTAAGGTCAGGTTACCATCACGAGTTATATAATTGTCCAAAGACAATAGTCCCATCTTAATTGATGTGTTATGGACTTTCTCTTTGACTAGTCCTTTCGTTAAAGGATAAGTCAAATTTTCATCAGTGCGTACATGATCCACTCTTAAAACTTCAATAGAGCGCTGTGCTTGCGACATATTTTCCATCTCCCCCCGTTATAGTAACAACTCTTAATTTTTGTAATAGTTGCATTACTATCACAACGAATCAATACAATTAGTATCAATTTTTCCTATAGAGGAATTTCTCATAGCAAACATCTTAACCAACTTTCTTATTCACTGATTGTTTCTAGTGCTATCATTTCAATCTCCATAGTAGATTGAGCCAATATTGTTATCTTCTTATATTTCTAAGAAATTATTAAATCTTCCACTGATACCAAATATATGTAGCCACTGGTTGCTTTGGAACGAGCTAATAAGGTGTTCTAATCTACATCATTGTATCTTACAAGGACAATAAGAAGCCTCTGATAATTTAATACAAGATTTATGGTTCTTTTTAGGCATCTCAATACTCCACCAATAATGATGGTAATAATTTGACAATTGCACTAAATCATATCAAGTAATAAAGTAGTAAGTTAATTGTCCCCACATAGATTGTCGTTCAACTCGGTATTTAGCCAAATCTATTTAAGATAGCAAATAAAAGAAGAGATTTGAAGGTGGTTGCAAGGATTTAATCGTCCTGCCTAATTCTAGATTTGATGTTTGTGATTTGGAAGTGTAACGAACGACGATTAGGGAATCCTTGAATCCCCCATTCGTCTTTGTTGAAAATTAAATCAAAAAATCATTAGTTTATAACTTGCCTTATGTTTAGATTTAAGAAAGTAGAACGTAATATAACCTCGTGATGAATTAATGGAAAATTATTTTAATGTCCCCGCAATTTAACCATTTACAATTGCAGGGTTCCGCTAAGATGAGTTATAGCCCTAAATTGATGCTTTGATTCAGTTATATTAGAAACTAAGCAATTCACTACTGCCTTGCTATAATGGAATTAGGGTCGTCAATCCTATTGGCTCCGTCTAAGATATAGTGTAAAAACAAGCATATACAGATTAAATCAGACTTTAGATTATTAACTGGATATAAATTTATTAATACAATTCAACAAATATGAAGGGTTTCGTCATGGAACTCTAATCAAAGAGGTAGTTACTCATGAAAACCGACATCATTACAAAACAATAGAAAAACATACCTATAGAGAACAAGATGAGGATGGAGATCCTCTTCCTTGAAGCTCATAATGCTTGACCCTTTCCTCGTAACGCTATCTTTCTTAATGAATAAAAGAGGGTGCAAGATTCTCTATGTATAGTACATGATTACTTAGGGGTTAAGAGAGTGAAAATAAGGGGTTTCCCCTAAAAATGGCTTGGAAAACAAGCAAATAGTACTTCTTGCTCGTGTTCATCCGTGTGGCTCTTGGTTTGGTGTGCAGGAGCGCATGAGGCAGCATGTTTGTTTTCCCTTGTGCATGGGCAAATGGCTTCATGCGCAGGGGCCATTTCTGTCCCTAGTAAAATCATCTGCCAAAGAGGAAGGCATGGTGGTGTACCAAATAGTATTTGTCACAACGTGACACAAAGAAGCGAGCTTATCCGCACAACAATTTCCTTCACGGAAAACATGAGAACAAATTATCGTCATACCGTGTTGAAAACAGTTATGCCAACGGTTCCGAAGTCGAATAGGAATGATGGTGTTGTTTTTAAATGCATGCACAACACTAGAAGAGTCGCATTCAAGCCACAAGCGGTTCCAATGATTACCGGCAGCGAATTCCATAGCTAAAATCAAATCCATCAGCTCAGCTTCAAAAACAGACCAACTACTAATATTACTAGCAAAACAGCCCAAAAAGGTCCCTCTAAAATCACGGAAAATTCCTCCGCAAGAAGCATTAAGATTAACCACCGAACCATTTGTATTTGCCTTCACCCATGTAATGGTGGGAGCCTTCCAAACCACCGAAACAATTTCCTTGACACGCCGGAAGAGAGGGGGAATCAAAAAGTTATTTAAAATATCAACATCAAGAGAAATACAATTACCATTGGAGTGCATACCCAATATAGCAACATAAGATGCGATTTTGGCCATAGTAGCGTGAAGGGATGCAGCAACCGAGTTGAACCGAAAGGCATTCCGGGTAAGCCAAATGCAATACACAACATGAACAATTGCAGCCATTATAACGTCCCTCACTTGAGAGCTGCAGCGAACATGAATGCAATCTAACAAATTATGAACCGATGTTAATGACATAGAGCGGTTTAGTTTCAGACCTATGCACCGCCTAACAGCCACCGCGAAATCACATGAGAGGAATAAATGCCAAGAGGATTCAGCATGCTTGTAACACAAACCACAAATAAAAACCAAAGTACACCCACGCTTTTGCAAGTTCTCATCGGTGGGGAGCTTGGACCACATCAGACGCCAAAACACAAATGAATGCAACAGAGGAATACAAGGACGCCATATAGTAGAAGCCCAATCAAGCTTGTCCGGAGAAGGGTGAAGGAATTGGAAAGCCAACTTAGCAGAGAGGTTGCCGTCCGAAGCATGTAACCAAACACGCCTATCCGACATAGGAGTAATCAGAAGCAATGGTTAGTATTAAAATCAATGGTTAGGATTTGGAGTAACTCTTTATACTTACTCTTGGAGTCAATGGATCCTTCCTTTATTTTTAATATATAAATTAACATCAATGTATCAATGTAGTATTTCTATTAAATAAATTTTTATTTTATATGCAAAACACCATTCAACGTTTATCTTTTTCTATAAAAAAAAAAAAAAGAATTATCTTTCAATCATGTGCTAGATAGGATTAAACTTTATTTTTAGTGATGAGGCACATTAAGCAATATTTTTTGCCTTGGATTTTAGTTTGTAATGGTCTAACCCAACCGTTTGTATGGGTTACTCTAATTTTTATTGACTTGTTGTTTTTTTATTCGTTTATCTCTACTCTAATTTTGTTGGGTCTATTAAACATCCTAATAGGAATTTATTTTTGACTAACTCTAATAGGATTTTTTTTTTGTTGAATGACCCAAAAGAATATCTTAAAAAAATGGTGAGAACCATACAAGCTAAAGGTGTGTCAAAAGTAGACTCAACAAAGTTAAAGTACAAATATATAAACGAATAAAAACACACGACAAACCAACAAAATGGCTTTATGGTATAGAGTAACCCACACAAGGCTCAAAAAATTAATCTTTGCAGTTGTGCGCGTAGATATTTGGTTTACATAAAAAAATAAAATAGAGTATCTAAATAACTATTATAATATATATTTAATTCTTTAAATTTGTCAAAAAAAATTCTTTTAAAAAACATATATTTAATTATTATTTTTTGAGAAATATTTTATTCTTTTCTCCTTCAACTTTTTCTTGATTTGAAATTTATCCATTTTTTAAAGTTGTAATTTATCGTACAAGTAAAATTTTGCAAAGAAATTCCTCAAAACAATTATAAAAAAGTTCTAAAACTGGCCCAAAATTATTAAACATCCTAATAGGAATTTATTTTACTAACTCTAATAGGAATTTATGTTACAAATGGGATCATGTGGTTTTAAAACTGGCCAAAGGCGCAACACCACATTTGTAACAAAAATCCCATCATGAATCACCTATCACCATCACGGCGTCCTACCATCATGCCACCAAAATTCATCCCTGACGAGCAAATCCTCGATGTGCTTTCCTTGCTTCCAGTCAAATCTCCTTCGATTTAGGTGCTTGAGTAAGTCACTTGACTCTCTCATCTCTGATCCCAACTTCATCAAATTGCACCTTACTCGATCTTCAAGGAACGCGGACTTCACACTTGTATCTACCTTTGATCGCAATGTTGCATTCTTCACTGTTTTTTGTTTGCTCCAGAACCCTCCAATCATTATCAATCTACCAGAAGATCCTAACCATCAACTTACGGACAAGGGATGTCTCTTTGTTGTTGGTTCCTGCATGGATTACTTTGTTTGTTCAGTCAATTTTTCACCTCTGATTTTAATAGTGTGACGTTGCTTCGTTTTTGGAAACAAGCCACGAGGAAAATGTCTCCAAAATTAGGGTATTGTATTCATAAAGACCTATGGTTCCATCCTAATTTGACGTTTGGTTATGTTAATTCAACCGACACTTACAAGGTGGTGTATTTAGTTCCAAATAAAACAAATGTATATGTCTTTGGTTTGGGCGATAATATTTGGAGAACTATTCAAGAGTCTCCTGTGGATCATGATTACTGGATCAATGTTGTGAATCTGCGTGACCGTATTAGTTGGTTGGCAATTCGCAATTATTCTGCTCGTTATGATTTCAAGAATATTATTCTTGACCAATTTGTGATTGTTTCTCTTTATTTGGGCACCGAGCTAGACACATTCTCAACTTTCGCCTCCTATTGATTTCAGAGAAGTGCCGATTTTTGTACCATATCTAAGTTTGTTAAAGGACAGTCTTTGTTTTTCACATGATTACAAACAAACTCATTTGGTGGTATGGCAAATGAAGGAATTTGGAGTTGAAAATTCTTGGATTCAGCTTTTCAACATTAGCTATAACAATCTTCAAATATATGATCACTTTAATGATTTGGACTTCCGTTGTTACCATATGCCTTTCGGAGAAGAGTGATACACTTTTATTGATAAGTACTCTTGAAAGTGAGGCAATTCTTTATAATTGGAGATATAATAGAGTAGAAAGAATCTACAAACCTTGGTTCAGTGGCATGGATCATGTTGAAAGTTTGGTTTCTCTTGAAAGAAAGCTTCTCTACAACAATTTATTTATTTGAATTTGATTTGATTGTATTGTTGAATGATTATGATTGGCTGTTGTATGTAAGTTTAGAATCCAGAGTCTATTGAATCTGTTTTGCAGAATATTAACTATAAGTAATTAAAAAAAGAAATTTTTCGGTAATGCTTCCAAAATGAAATTGAATATATCTAGAATACTCTTTATTAGGTTAGATTTTGAGAACATTTTCATGAGAAAGTGATACATATCAATATATGAGAAATTAAAACTTGTATTACTTCCCTTTTCTTCTAAATTTTGTTGCAGATAGTATGCACGAGTGATCCTATTAACAATTGAAGTATAAGATATTTGGGTTAAATAAGTAAATAGTCCTCCTAGATATACCAACATGTTGATTTTAGTCCCTCTAAAATATTCATTAGGCTTTTGGTCCCTCTAAAATTTTTCATTTATGAAATTTGTCCCTGCTCTAGTGTAATACTCAATAATGTAGAGCAAAGACTAATTTCATAAATGAAAATTTTTATAATTTCATAAATGAAAATTTTTATAATTTCATAAATGAAAATATTTAGAGGGATCAAAAGCCTAAGAAATATTTTAGAAGGACTAAAATCAAATGTTGATATATTTAAGGGGATCATTTATTTATTTAACCAAAGATATTTTTACAAATTAATATATATTAGATATTACTGCTCTGATTGTGTTTAGACCTAGTACATCCACGTTGATTGGGGAAGCAAGAATTAGTACTCATTTATTTCTATACTGGATAATGATATTGCTATAGAATCCAATCTTTAATAACATAAACCTCGTGTTACCTGTTGTGTAGGGTTATATTCATGGGAGCACAATTGAAGGTTGTTGCAGGCTTGCAGCAGTTTCACTGTTGATCAGTTCATCAGCTAGCATAGATTCATGAACCGTTGTTAACTTTGGTGTGAGCTTCTAGTGGCTACAGTTTGCTTTTGGTTCAAGCTGGTGGTGGAGTTTGTGTTGAGTCTTTCTATCTTTCAGTTTTTGTTATTGTTTGGTGTGTGTGGATTTGTTTCTTTGTAGTTTGCTTTTGGTTTCTGTTTTTGACAGTTTTGCTGTTTTTAGATATGCTAGTGATCTAGTTGTTGTATCTTTCCTTACTTTCTCGGGTATGCTTTGAGTAAACCTTTAAAATAAATTCATTTTCCCTTTCATAAAAAACCAATGCGTCGTTCTAAATCTAATAAGTTATTTAGGCTGTCGTCTAATATCGTCGGGCATTGCTTCATACTATATAGCATGCCTCAAACCGGAAACAGTTTAATGAAGAAACGAGATATTATATCAATATACTTTGATAAGTTATTGAATATTCTTGTTCTGGTTGTGTTACACATAGTATGCTGAAATATTTATGTGATCCTTTTTCCACACTTAGAGCTTGATTATCTGTCATAAATTTAAGTATGAAAATATTTTTGCAAATTAATATATGCTGAAGATTCTTGTTCTGGTTGTGTTAACACAAGATCATCAACATTGATTAGGGAAGCATAGATTGTTTATTTCTCTAACTATATTGATGAACGTTTTGTCTCTTTCTTGAATTGGTTTCTAATTTATCTTCGACTCATGCTAATACATGCGGTGAAAACACAACTTAAATATGTCCCTAATGAGTTTTCCTAAACCATCTATTTATTTAAGTAGGTTAATTTGATTCTAGACATATATGCGCTGCAGTGTGGCTATGATTGTTTTCCTAGACTTAATGAGTTTTGGTTAATGAGGCTATACATGCCAATTAGGTTTGCCGTATTTGATACACTGGAGCTAATAGGACAGCCATTTCATTTCAAGTTAGTTTGTTCTTTCAGGTACAATGCGAATTTATACAAGAAAGCTAGATTACAGTAAACTATAAGAAGGGAAACACTACAACCTTCTTAATATGGTATTAGATTTCTTCTCCTTCAAGAAGGTTGTTACGATCCATAACCGTTTTTCTAACTGATTCTGTTGCGTATCTCTTTCCTTCTTCATCTTCATCGCGAATCATTCACCATTTATATGATTCTACGTATGATTCTTCATGTTTTCTGCACTTGTGCTTGATTGAATTCAACTTCAATCTTCGTATTCTGTTGTTTTTGATGGTTTTCAATTGCATTTTCTGGACTGAGATCGCTTCTTGTTTCGTATAGAATTTGTGACAGATTTTCATCTGTTTTTGCTTCGCATTTCTTGATTCTTCATACACATGGTTCCTCGTGCTAATCAACAGGAAAATCCTGATTAGGATTCTGCATTTTTTGTTCATACTAGCAAAGGTCCATCTTCTCTCACTGTTTTCCCCAAGCTTGTTGGACCCAATTATGTTGCGTGGAATTGTTCCATGAAACCTGCTTTAGGAATGAAGAACAAGCTTGGATTCATCAATGGTTCCATTCATACACCTGATCTTGAAGATCTTAATCGCAATGCTTGGGAACACTGTAATTCTCTATTGTTAAAACTCAAGTTCTTCTTCTTGATCCTCTTCCCTCTCTCAATAAGCTTTACTCTATTTTAATTCAAGAAGAAAGCAACAATTCTTCTCCTTCTTCCATTTCTATCTTTGAAGATAATGCTTCTGAAGCTAGGAAACCTCAAGGGTGTGGTAAAGGTTCTTATTCCAATTCTCATAAACCTAGCAGATATTGCACCTTTTGTTATCGCAATAATCATACCATTGATTTTTTTTATCAAAAACACGTTCATCCTAGCTTTCCTAAGTAGCAGTCACGTGTAAACACTGCTTCTAATGATACTTCTAATGCCAATCCTTCTTTTGATCACGGCTTGGATTTTTCTACAAGTTCTCCTACTGGTTTATCTCAAGAACAATATTCTAAAGGCTAAAATGCACTTTTGGCCCCCAAGTTTCACAAACTTGCGATTTTGGCCCCCCAAGTTTAAAAATAGCACTTTTGCCCCCTTAAGTTTCACCCCCTTTACAAAACCATGGTCCCCATAATTTTGACTCGGTCAAAGCTGATGTAGATATTTTTTTATATAAAATATTGACAACTGTGTGCACACATGGAAATTAATTAAAATTAAAAATTTAAAAATTAGAAAAATGAAATTAAAAGTAATAATAAACATTGAAAAAATCTTCTTCATCTTCAACCTTAATCTTCATCCTCAAAATCAAAATCATTCAAACAAACCAAACCAAACTCAATCTTTATAACTCATATCAAACTCATACCAATTATTATTGTTGCTACTGTTCACGCGAAAGAGATTTGAAAGTTTCTTTATCGTGCTGATGTTCGATAAGCATGCTGAACAAGGGAAAGAGGAGGGAAGATGAACCCATTCTAGGTTTAGCTTGTTGGTACTGAGGTTAATTTTCATATTCTTTTATGGGTTTAGATTTTGCTAATTTATCAAAAATAAAAGCTACAAAGAAGAGGAACAAGAATAATTTGTGTACTGTGTGAATTTAATTAGGGATTTTCTAGGTTTGAGTTTGTTTTTATGACTTTAGAATTGAAGTTGCTTGAATCACTACTACAAAATATCCTCTTTAATAGCATTCATTTTAGCGTTTAATAGCGCTTATGAAGCGCTAAGAAAGCCCCCACTATTATAGGTCAGAACCCTATAAAAGCGCTAATATAACCTTATTTTTGGGCTATTTTTGAACATATGTTTCTTAGCGTTTTTTAGAAAGCGCTATTTTAGTTATCCCCCCTTCAACAGCTTTTTTAGGAAAGCGCTAATAAAAGTCACTTTTTCTTTTTTTTTTTGAAATTGCATCTAGAACTAAAAGCATCATAATGATAAAAAATATATGTACTTATCAGAAACGCTAGTCATCCATTAATAGAAATAAACATCAATAATGTTTTGAGTAGCAACTTAATTACAAATGACATCTTATGTACACTTGCATAAAAATGCAAAGTCCATGCACAATACGTAATTATGAATAATGACAAACTTAAAGTAACTAACAAAACCTTGAACTTTATATCCAATTTTCCATACTAAATGGAACCTCCCGACGAACGATGACTCCAATGTAACTTACAAAACTCTGGCTTTCTTCCCCAATTAGTGACCTCGAGCATTTCAACGAACCTGAAGTAAGATTACATGGTATAGAAAATGAATTCAGCAATGCATTAACAAATCCAAAAAATCTCAATAAGAAACATGACATAGTAAACAAATTCCATAAAGAATACATATTCACATGACATAGTATTTTTAATTACGTGGCGTGTTCACCGCTAAGCTTTTCACAATTGCCATATGTATACTACCTAAGAAAAAGGGGATGAGTCATCTATGTTTCAAGGTACTGGGTCACTTAATTAAAACTTCAACCTTATTCACAACTAACAAAGTAGAACACGTCACTTGATTAAAAATATAAACAATACTAGGACTTAGAGATGTCACGGTGTCTAACATGCGTCAGTGTCCAACATTTCTACGACATTTGTACGACCCGTGTCGGACAACTCAAACAATTGTCGAAAAAAGTTAGTTTTTCCCTTTACTTTAGCACTCTTTGGACCGTGTTGGACATCTATCTAACACTAATACGAGGCATGGCGCACAAGTCAGACAAATGTCTTTTTTTTCCATGTGGGGTTATAGACGTTAAAGTTGATTACAACGTTTTTAGCTTTTTCGATAATAAATAGATAAATAAGGGTCAAACACTATCGAAATTATAGTTATTTATCCACCAAGTTATTTGTCATAGGCCAACTGTTGAAATTATAGTTGGCAACTCGTTCAATATAATGATGTCTTAATTAACTATCATTAGGAATTGAAACTAAAAAAGAACATAAGACCAATTTTACCATAAACTTTCAATATCCAACTTCCATGTCTTTACTCAAGCATTTCTCTGAACCATCCCAAGTGCCACAAACCCAATTCAAATTCTTATTGCTTGTCAATCTACAAACAAAAATAGCAGAAAAGTTGGATGAGAAATTATAACAGCTCTCTGGAAGCCATTTTTCTTAATTAAAAATAATGTTCAATCTCCTTTAAATTTAGCATGTGTAAGTTAAGCTTTTCATGAAATTTTCTGCAGAATTAAGATTATCTATCTACACAATATCAGTCAATGAAATTTACTAATAATTATCATTATAAGGACAGTTCATCCATGATAATGATTTGAAATATATGGACCTAGTTAATTGTTTTTATTGATATTTGAATTTTAAAGTTGAAGAAACATATATTCTTATAGTTTTCTTTTTGTCTTTCGGTAGGTTTGATTTGAGTCATCGGGCCGAACCGACTTGCTCACGAGTTTGAACCGAGCCAAGTTTAAGTTGAAAAAAAGTTTGTGACGGACTAGAATCGAGTTTCGAGTTGAGCCAAGCTGAACCAAGTTCGACTCAGCTCGACTTATGCACACACAAACCTACAACAACATTCACAAAAAAAAGCACACATTTGTTCATTTCTTTACTAATACGAGTATATAGCCAACACAGTTATTTTTTATAGTATTCTTTATTCTTAGGGACATTCTAATAAACACACCTATTCTTAGGATATGATACAAGTTTCATGCTTTGTCTTGAAGATAAAGTGAAAGATTAATTTGGCAAAACTACTTGAATGTTTTAATAACGGTCACAAACTTCATTTAAAATTTATCAATTCCTATAAGCTTGGAACTTCATTTACATAGAACAGTATAGTCACAACACATGAAGAAAATCAATTAACTTTTTCCAGCTAACAAGGCATAAATAGTTGATCATTCTCTTTTTACTACAATGTATGACACATTCTCCATCCATTGCTTTATTGATGATGTTTAGAGTTAGTGCACACATATTAAAAACATTGTTGTGTAATTGCTTAGTATATGTCATGTAACACACTGTTGTGAAACAAGTAGTTAAATAACAGAATCAGTAGAAGTTAACTACTTATAACCAATTACTAGTGCCTGCGACTTCACCAATTATTTTAGAGCAAACAATGTTTTTCTTGGCCCTATGAAGAATGGACTACTAGCACTAAATAAAAAAATCTGCACTAAAAAAACTCTGCACAAAATATTAGTAGAGCAAATCTCTAGAGTGGATAGAGAGGCTAGTAAATATTAAAGAACTGTGTAAGTTGCAAATGGAAAACAAGAAAGGTTTGAATGAGTAAACACCACAAACTTTTCATTTTTTATCCTATAACAAAATCAAACATGACAAATTACATTACAGTTGATTAGTGAAAACTGAAAAGCATTCCATAAATCCCTTGGAGGTCTTCTACACCCTCTTGCTCTTATTTTTATCGCTATGATCTGCTTACCGTGTACAAAAGATTGATTTGATCAGGTTCACTATATTATAACAAAGTATGTATGTTTCTCTTAAAAGTTTGTGAAACTTGGGGGGTCAGAAGTGCATTTTAGCATGTTCTAAACTTGTACCCTTGCTGCAACAAGCTAATTTGGTTCCCTCAACATCTTCTTCTTCAAATCCTACCACCAATCACATCCAAGCCACTCCTTTGATTTCTACCAGCATTTTTGCAAATGCATCTGATACTGTAGGTTTACCTCTTTCTCAGATTTTACCTAGAAAGTCTAGTTATTGGTATCTTGACCCAGGAGCAAATGAACACATTTGTTTCAATCTTCCTTATTTTACTTCCTTCTGTAAAATCAAACTTGTTTGTGTTAGTTTACCCAATGTTGCTTCTACTATTGTTCAGTATGCTGGAAATGTCACTTTTACCACACAATTTTATCTCAACAATGTTCTTTATTCACCTCTTTTTCATGTTAACCTCATACCTGTTGTTAAACTTTGTCAGTCTTTATCTTGTGTTTTACATTTTTCTCTTGATAAATGCCTTATACATGACCAAACTTCATTAAAGATGATTGGTTTGGCTAATCAAGTGGATAGTCTTTACAAATATATTCCTCCTTCTAGTGGTTGGTCATAGAAATTTTACTAGTTCATTCAATAAAGCATGTAATTTTTCATTCCAATCCACTTGTAATTCTAGTACTTCTATACCTGTTACTGCTTTATGGCACTTCAGACTTGGCCATCTCTCTCATCAGAGAATGACTAAGATGTTTCAATTGTACCCCTATATTGTTTCCAATAAAAAAGTTGTTTGTGACATTTGTAATTTTGCTAAACAAAAGCATTTACCTTTTCCTTCTAGTTTATCTCATGCAACTCCTAATTTTGAGTTGATTCACTTTGACATTTAGGGTCCTATTTCTATTTCTTCTGTTCATAGCCATAGATACTTTCTTACTATATTAGATAATCATTGTTTGTTAGAAGCCAAAGAAGAAGTTTCCACTCATGTCAAGAATTTCATCACTATGATTAAAACTCAGTTTCATACCACTCCTAAGTTTGTTAGAACTGATAATGATCCTGAATTTTAACTCAATTATTTATATTCTTTCCATGGTATTATTCATTAAAAGTTTTGTGCTGAGACACCTCAACAAATTGGTAGGGTGGAAAGAAAGCATCAACATATTTTAAATGTTGGTAGGGCTTTGTTTTTTCAGTCAAAATTACCTCCTTCATTTTGGTCTTATGTTATTCTTCATGTTGTTTTTCTTATAAACCGTGTTCGTACTCCAATTCTTCATCATAAGTCTCCTTACCACATTTTATATCATAAAGCACCAGATCTTAATCTATTTAAGGTGTTTGGTTGTATGTGTTATGCTTCTACATTACACTCTCACAGATCCAAACTTCAAACTAGAGCCAAAAAGTCCCTTTTCTTGGGTTAAGGGTTTTGTTACAAAGGTTTTCATCTTTTTGATTTGAACTCCAAAGAAATTTTGTTTCTAGACATGTTACTTTTCATGAAATTTTTCTTCCCTCCAAATTTACTCCTTCATCCACCACTCCTGATTGGGAGTATTTCTCACAAACATCTTCTTGTGATGTTAGTATTTCTTCATTACCTCCCACCAACAATACTCTTTCTCCTCCTTATTGTCCTCCTATCATAGATGACTATATTCCTGCACCCTATTCTCCTCCTCCTCCTTTAGCATCACCAAATTTACCTAGACGATCTACCAGACATAAAACCTTCTCCTCATATTTACAAGACTATATATGCAATAATGTTCATTCTACCACTTATCCCATTTCACATTACCTTAATCATAATAATTTGTTTGCTAACCACTATTCTTTTGTCATGTCCTTGCATACACATAGTGAGCCCAAAACCTATGTGGAGGCTAGCATGCTAGATTTTTGGAAGGAAGTGATGCAAGTTGACCTGTTAGCTCTTGAGAAGACCAGAACTTGGAAACTTGTAGATTTACCACCAAATGTGAAGCGAAAAGGATGCAGATGGGTGTTGAAAATCAAACATAATGTAGATGGTACTATTCAGAGATATAAAGGAAGATTAGTGGCCAAAGGTTATACACAGATTGAGGGGCTTGCTTATTTTGATACATACTCTCTAGTTGCCAAATTAACCGCTTTCAGGTTAATCATTGCATTTGCTTATATTAACCATTGGCAGTTACATCAACTTGAGGTAAATAATGCTTTTTTCCATGGAGAATTGCAGGAAGATGTTTACATGCTCCTTCCTCGTAGAATTCAAGCAATTAAGCCTTACCAAGTTTGCAAACATACCAAATCCCTTTATGGCCAAAAGCAAACAAGCATAAAATCGTATGAAAATTTTACTTATGTCCTTTTACATCACCACTACATTCAAGCAACATCTAATCATTTCCTTTTTATCAAGAAAACTAGTACTTCTTTCACAGTTTTACTAGTTTATGTGGATGGCATCATTCTTGCTGGAAATTCTTTAACTCAGTTTCAACATATTAAATCTATTTTGGATGCTTCATTCAAAATTAAGGATTTGGGACAATTGTAATTTTTTCTTGGGGTTGAGGTATCTCATTCCAAACTTTGTATCTCTCTTTGTCAGAATAAATACTGCTTAGATCTTCTTTCTTGCACTATTGGATCTAAGCATGCATCCACTCCATCTAATCTTTCTCTCAAGTTACATAACGATATTGCTTTACCTTTTGAAGATATCTCTTCATATAGAAGACTGTTTGGTAGATTTCTCTACTTAAATATCACGAGACCTGACATTACTTTCATAACACAACAATTAAATCAGTTCTTAGGTGCTCCTAACAAACTCATCATAATGCAGCACTTAGATTCCTAAGATATTTGAAGGGTTGCCCAGGTAGAGGCTTGTTTTTCCATAGAAACTTTCCTCTACATTTACAAGGATACTCAAATGCAGACTGGGCTAGCTTCGTTGATACCAAAAGATCCATTAGTGGTCAATGCTTCTTCCCATGTAATTCACTTATCTCATGAAGAACAAAGAAGCAGATCATTGTCTCCAGATCTTCATCTGAAGCTGAGTATAGGGCTTTAGCTTCAGCCACCTGTGAGTTTCAATGGTTTCTATATCTACTTCATGATTTACATGTTTCTTGTGCCAAGCTTCCTGTTCTCCTTTGTGACAACCAAAGTGCTCTACACATAGCAGCTAATCCGGCTCTTCATTAACGCACCAAATACCTGGAGATTGATTGTCACATAGTCATAAAAAAAATCCAGTCAGGCATTCTCAAGCTCCTTCTTGTTTCTTCTCAAGATCAACTGGAAGACTTCTTCACCAATGATCTCCATCCTCAACCATTCAATCTATTACTATCCAAGCTGGGCTTGCCAGACATATATCAACCTCCATCTTGTGGGGGGCTATTGGACAATACATATATAAAGGACATGACTTGCACCACAAGCAATTAAGTTTAGAGTGACTAGTTGCAATGCAGTGTTTCCCTTCCATTATACCACTACTAGAAAAAGCAAAATTAGTGAGGGAAATTAGTGATGGAAAAAATGAAATTCCTCACAAATTCCTTGGTCGCAAAATTTAGTGACGGAATTAGAGAGGGATTTCACGTTTTCCCTCACTAAATATGCCTCACTAATTTTTGTTTTTTTAGTAGTGTACTTTATTGTACACTACCAATCTTGTATAAATACTCATTGTACCTTGAGTTCCAACTAATAAGAAAATCATATTCTACATTCATTTTAACCTTCTTAATAACTATGTTGTTAAATAATTAATTCTTTTTATAAGCTCTTCCATCCCTTGAAAGATTCGCCGAGGATGCAATCAATCCTCACATGTTATTGCTGCTGACCTAAAAAGGCTCATTTTCTTTCTTGGAATTCAAAATGAATTATAGAATGATTTATAGCCAATTTGTTATAGTTTTTTGAAAGAATTTTTTTTTTTAAGAGTATTGTTAAAATCGGAATCTAAAAAAACATAATCTAAAAACAACTTCAAATGAGAAGCTGATAAGAATTGCTTGTCAAAGAATTTTTTTTTTTAGGGGAGAGAGGAAATAAATGTCAAAGAGATTGAATTATTTTATATAATTGTTTTCAAACAAACTAAATTATTTTTAGAATTTTTTTTACGATAAACAAATGTAAAATAGATTATGATTTTTTATAAAAAATTTAGAAAATAATCTATAAATTATTTAATGTCAAAATTAATTTTATTTTAATTTGAAACAAACCGGACCTTAGTTTAACTTAATTCCACTTCCATGAGTAATTGTTTAATTTTAAAGTGTTTGTGTTTATTATATATAAATAAATATGTCACTTTGGAAAGTTTATATCTCTATATTGATTTCATCAAAAAAATAAAACATGCTTTACTTTAAAGAAAATATTGATACATTGTTCAAGAAAAGAAAATAATGATGTAATGAAATATCTAACGGGGCTTGCTAACGAATGTTTTGAGGGCACTTTTTAAAGATTCTTAATTAGAAAATGTTTATAGAAAAAGTTAAAAATTCAATTTCCAATGTGCATCAATTTCAACAAAAAATTACTATTTAAAGTTTGTTATAGAGGACCCTAAAGACACTCTCGTTAGCATTTCTCGTTTTCTTTTTTTTGTTGGCTGAAGTTTGAACTCAGACCTTGCATATATTATGCATTGTCCATACCAACTGAGTTAAACTAAATAACGTTTATGTACCCAAGACTTTTTTGTTTTAATTCATGAAATTTAAATTTTGTTAAAGAAAATTGTTTTTTAATTTGCATTTGTGAGGTCGTATTTTATAGATATATTTCCTCTATATAACTTCTTTATAGGTTGTTAATATTGTGTATCTGATTTACAATTTTATTTTTGGGATATTTTTTTAAGCATATCTTTCCAGAACTTCCTATTAGGGCTAAACTTGAAATTCTATCTTGGACACAAACCCAAATCAAATTTATTTGGACATACACTCACAAATCAAAAGAATTAAAAGAGAATAGATTTAAATGATGTGACTAGTTAATTTTTCTTTAAAATTTTTACATTTGTGTGTGTGCCCAAATAAATTTGATTTGGGTTTGTGGCCATGTAAGAATTGCTCGACTTCTTAATAGGGTGTTAATATTGTGTATCTGACAATATATATTTTCCTTTTGGTTTTAAGTTGATTGGTGCTATCTGATTTACAATTTTACTTTTGGGATATTTTTTTAAGAAATATCTTCACATAACTTCCTATTAGAGCTAAGCTCATGTATTTTTTCCAACAAAGATTTATCTCTTAATCATGTGCTGGATAGGATTAAGCTTTTTTTTTTTGAAGGAGATTAAGTTTTATTTTTTATGAATGAATTACAAATTAAGAAAAAGTTGAAGGAGAAAAGAATAAAATATTTCCCTTAAAAAAAGAATTAAATATTTGTTTTTACCACAATTATTTAGATACTATATTTAGGCTCATTCACACATGATTAAATTATAATGTTTGACAGAAATAAATGCTAAGTGTCCCTTGGTTTTTGTGTGTGTTATCAGTGTTCAAAATTTCTACTCTTCATTTCTCCAAAGGTTGAAAAGCACACTTGTAACAAAAATCCCATCATGAATCTCCTATCTCCATCACGGCGTCCTACCAACATGTCACCAAAATTCATTCCTGACGATCACATCCCCAACTTGCTTTCCCTCCTTCCTGTCAAATCTCTTCTTCGATTTAGGTGCTTGAGTAAGTCACATGACTCTCTCATCTCTGATCCCACCTTCATGAAACGGCACCTTACTCGATCTGCAAGGAATGCAGACTTCACACTTGTATCTACCTCTCATCGCAATGTCGTATTCTTCACTGTTTTTCGTTTGCTCCAGAACCCTCCAATCATTACCAATATTCCAGAAGATCCTAACCATCAACTTACAGACAAGGACTGTCATTATGTTGTTGGTTCCTGCAATGGATTACTCTGCTTGTTCTGTCAGTTTTTCAACTCCAATTTTAATAGTGTAACGTTTCTTCGCTTCTGGAACCCAGCCACGAGGAAAATATCTCCAAAATTAGGGTATTCTCTCCATAAAGACCTATGGTTCTATCCTAATTTGAAGTTTGGCTATGTTAATTCAACCGACAGTTACAAGGTCGTGTATTTAGTTCCAAATACAACAAATGTAAGTGTTTTCAGTTTGGGCGATAATATTTGGAGAACTATTCAAGATTCTCCCGTGAATCATGATTGCTGGATAAATGATGTGAATATGAGTGACTGTATTAGTTGGTTGGCGATTCGCAATTATTCTGTTCATTATGATTTCAGGAATATTACTATTCACCAATTTGTGATTGTTTCTCTTGATTTGGTCACTGAGACACATTCTCAACTTTCGCCTCCTCATGGTTTCACTGAAGTACCGATTGTTGTACCATATCTAAGTTTGTTAAAGGATTGTATGTGTTTTTCACATGATTACAAACAAACTCATTTGGTAGTATGGCAAATGAAAGAATTTGGTGTTGAAGATTCTTGGATTCGGCTTTTTAACATTAGCTATCACAATCTTCAAATTTATGATCACTTTAATGATTTGAACTTTCGGGTGTTACCATTATGCCTTTCGGAGAAGAGTGATACACTTTTATTGACAAACAGTCTTGAAAGTCAGGCAATTCTTTATAATTGGAGATATAATAGAGTAGAACGAATCCAGAAACCTCGGTTCAATGGCATGAATTATGTTGAAAGTTTGGTTTCATATTGTTGAAAGTAAGTTTCTCTACAAAAATTTATTTATTTGAATTTGATTTAATGGTATTATAACTCATGATGAATTTGATTCGATTGTGTTGTTGAATGATTATGATTGGCTGTTGTAAGCATAGTCTATTGAATCTGTTTTGCTCCCAAAGAGAAATTCATTATATCTAGAATACTCTTTATTGGGTTGCATTTGACAACATTTTAATGAGAAATTCAAACTTGTATTACTTTCATTTTCTTCTAAATTTTATTGCTGATAGTTTGCACGAGTGATCAAGATATTTATGCAAATTAATACATATTGGATATTATTGTTCTGATTGTGTTTAGACCTAGTACATCCACGTTGATGAGGAAAGCAAGAATTATTATTGATTATTTATTTAATTTCTATATTGGATAATGATATTGCTATAGAATCCAACCTTTAATAACATATCGCTCATGTTACATGTTGTGTAGGGTTGTATTTATGGGAGCACAATTGAAGGTTGTTGCAGAACTTCAACGCTAATAAGTTCATCAGCTAGCATTGCGGTTTGGTAGCTTGTTGTGTTTTATTCTCTTATGTGGTCTTTGAATTTCTGCTACGATGTTGTTTCAAACTGGTGGTGGAGTTTTCTGTTGAACTTTTGTTATTGTATGATTTATACGTTTTGTGAACTGTGAGGTGTGTGTGGATTTGTTTCTTTGTAGTTTGCTTTTGGTTTCTGTTTTTGGACAGTTTACCCTTTCATTGAAAAACAAATGCCTCGATAGAAGTTTATTTGGTTTCAGTTCAGTTTTCTTAATCTTTGATTCATTCTATATATGCTTCATAAAGCAGTAGAAGAGGCTATTATATTATATGCTTCGATCTCTGACAAACTTAATGAGGCTATACAAGAAATGTTTGTCTACAAAGTCTTGTGTTCTAATGTATGTTTCATCAATGACATTAAGGAAAAAAACATCTACAGTCCATATAGAACTCATGTGCTTATTTACTGCATGGGTTTTGCAAGCATTAAAGCTAGTGTTTGTTATGATGACTCAGAGCAATTTTCGCTAGTTGATGTTTTTTTTAGTTTATTAGATCAAATTAACATTTGCAAACTTCCCTGTGATGCAATTGGCTTAATTAACCCTATGGTACAATTGATTTTTTATTTTTTGGAATGGTACAGTTGAAATTATAGTTTTTTTTTAAGGAAGTTGAAATTATAGTTGTGTTGTTTGTTTAAATCAATGTTTTAAAATCCGGACCGGTAGTCGATCCGGTCAAGGCAGTGGGTCACTGGGTCAGTGGTCGGATCAATGAGTCACTGATCGGACCGCATGACTATTGACCCATTCTTTATGAAAAAAGTCATGACATAAATTTGATAATATAAAAGTTAATAAAACTTCTTCTATGAAAAAATTAATTAAAATTCACACATTTAAATAATTACCGAATATATATCAAAATCATATTCACATTAACAAGAAAAACTAAATTGAAAATATATTTTATAATTATCAAATAAATATGTGAGATATTATTTTTTTAGGAACATGAGAGATATTTATATCATATATTAAAAAAAAACATGTATATATACTCGTGAGAAATAAACGTTTCAGTTAAATATATATAGTTCATAATAATATATACTCGTGAGAAATAAACGTTTCAGTTAAATATATATAGTTCATGAATATATATACTCGTAAGTGTTAACAATATTGTGCTGCATGTACCCGGTTCAACTCCCACTTGCCCCAGTTTGATAATTTTTTATAAAATAATCATTTAGAATCCGGTTTGCCCACCCGACCCGCACGGGTCACACCGGATTTCCTGAGTTGCTTACATATTCGGTCTGATTAGCTGACCAACCCGCCCACCCCTCTGGTTTCCGGTTCGATCGGTCGGACCGACCGGATCGGTCCGGGTTTTAAAACACTAGTTTAAATTGTATTGCTCGCTATGATGCAAGAATATTAGTATTCACCAATTTGTGATTATTTCTCTCGTTTTGCGCACTAAGACACATTCTCAACTTTCACCGTATTAGAACAATAATTAAAAATAGTTAAAAATATTTTCTATCATTAAAGAGATTACTAGGCTGAGTCGCAGACTAGGTCTCTTTCTTTAAAACATTGTGTCATTGTTCAAAATTGTGCAGACAATCTATAAAGCATGACGCCCCTATGATAAAACAACTAAACTGCAACTGTATCAGAGTCCTACTGTACTGTAGGATCCGTTCATGAAATACACTTTCAAATATGGTGCTAAGACCACTCTATTATGACATTTCTACCACTCTAGTATGCTACATAGACCACTCTCGTATGGTACTATGATCACTCTAATACGGTGTTTCCACCATTCTAACCTCTTACTTCTGCAAGGGCATAAAATATAGAATGAACTATATTCTTAAGATCATTCTTATGTCTGAAGGGACAAAATATCTCAAAAGGGACTATGATTTTAAGAATACTCTTATTTTTGAATTGAAAGAGACTATACTGTTAATGTCATTCTTATTTTCAAAGGGACAATATATATCAAAAGGGACTATGATCTAATAATATTCTTATTTTTTAAGGAACATAATTTATCGAAGAAAATATGCTCTTAAAATCATTATCAGAACTAAATCCAATCTAATCCAAACCGAACAAAATTGGATCGGGTTAGATTATAATTGATTATAAAATCAAATTTATTGGATGAACAAATAACAAAACCGAAGAGATTGGATTGAATAATTTTTCTTCCCAAAACCGAACCAATCCAATATGAGAATACCCCTACTAATCATAACAATGTTAAGTTAAATTTAATTGCAGTTTTGCCTCCAAGTTTGTCCTTTTTTTCATTTTCTAATATTCCATCGACATTTTGATAGAAAAATATTGATAATTGAATCAAAGGAGGGAAACTACATAGTAAACACCTTGGGTGAGTGAAATTATTGAACCTCTTGGATCACGGGAAGATTCGGAAAAAAGGGTAAAAATTAGGTTTGTTCTTTGAGAGTTTGTTGATGCTAATTTCTTGTAACCTTTTGTATCTTTTTGTAATGAACTCAATGATAGTGAAGTGGAGATCATATCCCTCCTCCAAATGTAGGTCAATATTGGGCCGAATTTCGTGACCAAATTTTGATGTTTTTGTTTTTCTTCTCTCTTTATCGATCTATTGTTTGTGGTTTGTACTTTACACTTGATTACTATATTAGATTTTGGTCTGTTTTTGTTGTTGTTGATAGTGCTTGACTCTAACTTTGATATTGGTTACTACTTCATTTTGCTCCTCACATCTAAGTTTATTGGTGTTATATTTGAGTCGTATTCTCAACATTTATGTTATATTTTTCAACACATATTTTATTTATTTGACATAAATATCTGAATAAATTACATATATCACTTTGATTGTATCAACTAAATATTCCATTTAATTTTCTATTTAATTTCTCATTACATTTTGTTTCAATATTTTAATTTTTTTTCTTTCAAATTCTCATTATTTTTTTCTATTTTGATTTTTTTTTATATTTTGTATACATGTCTCCACAAATTACACATTGTAATTTAATCATATCCATTGAATATTTAATTAAATCAATATTTTATTTTAAATATCATTATTTTATGTAAAAATAATTAATGTTGATCCTATCCGTTGAATATTTAATTAAATCAATATTTTATTTTAAATATAATTATTTTACGTAAAAATAATTAATGTCTAAATATGTTTTAAATTAATATGTTTCAATAAATTAAATATTTATTTTTAAAAAATTATTTAATTTTGTGTAGAATTTAATTTTAAGAATAATGTTTTCAATAAAAATTATTTACATAACTCCTTAGCTTTACTATTAGTGTCCGTTTTTTAATTTTATTTTTGGAAATGGGTATGAGGAAAATCTTTACCAAATATTACTTTTAGAATATTAATTTTAGATGAAATACAAATTGAAATGTGGTATGAAATTACTATAAAAGTGACAATAGAATTCTATGTAATTGTTCCATTTAAAATATGGGTTGTACTCTATTAAAAGTGTTTACAAGATTTGTGTTGTGTAATTGGTTGACTCATCCCATATTCGAAAACCGGATTATTGTTTTGAAACCTAAAGTTAAAAATCTTGTTTGACAATGTGTCGTTGTTATCTATCAACGAGAGTTCGTCTTCAAGACAAGGGTGTGCAGTGTTCTTCAAGTTGTGTTAGCTGTGATTCAACTGTATTTTTATTTATTTTTGTTACAATAATAATTACGTATCTGATTTACAACTTTATTTTTGGAATATGTATTTGAAAAAAAATCTTTACATAACTTTCTATTTGTGTTAGTCAAAAATAAAAATTCCTATTAGGGCGCTAATAATTTTGTTGTTTTTGAACTTTTTTATGATTTTGCTTTAATGAGTTTTTTTACAAAATATTACTTTTGGAATTTTAATTTTAGAATAAGTTACAAATTAAGAAAAGATGGAAAGAGATGAATAAAATAATTTTTTTTCACAATTATTTCCATACTCTATTTAGATACATACATTTGAGAAAAATGAAAAAGAAAAAAAAGTTAAATAAAATAAGAATAGTTTTAAAATAGTTTTTTTTTTAGGAATTAATTTTTAAAATGTTTTGCTACTTATGACAAAATTGAGTTTCTGAAAAGTACCTCAAAAACCGGATTTGGGCCTCTTAGTTACTCAGGAATTAGCCCTTTGCAATTGAAGTGTGCTAATAGGATGCTTCATTGGGTTGTGAAAATAATCATATGTAAGAAGGGCAATTATGGTAGGATTGGTGACTCTAACTTGCGGGCTGTGAAGCCCCGGCGCTTCAAAATGGATGACGTATCGTATCCCCTGCGTATCCTGCACGGATACCTGCCTGATACTTCTCGATACGTATCAGGAGAGTATCCAAAGATTAAATTTTATTTTTAAAAAAAATAATTATTCGATACTTTCTGATACGTATCAGGAGAGTATCCGATAATTATCCTGCACTGATACCTGCCTCGATATTTCTCAATTAATGTTAACTAAAATAACTTAACTCTTGAGTACTGATGTGTTCTTTTTTGGATATAGTGCTTCTTTTTTGGATCGATAAAGTATACCACAAACGGATATAGTATAACACTGACGGTGCTCTTTTTGGGATATATTGTGTATGTAATTGACTAATCATCACTCTATTAATCGTCAATATTATTTATATTTATGTTGATGTGCTACGAGCCTATGACTGGTTTCTTTTGTTTGTTAATATATTTGTATATTAAAAAAAATGGTTATAATTATATTGTACATTTAATTATATAATTTTTTTTATTAACGTATCTCAGCCGTATCGTATCTTGATTTTTGAAATTTTTCCGTATCGGCATATCGGTGCAGTATCGTATCCATATCGTATCTCGTATCTGAGATTCATAGCTTGCGGGTAATGTACCATTGAACTGTCATACTTTGACCATGTTTTTTTTTACTAATATATAAAGATAACTAATATCAAATGAGATGTTGTTGGATCCGTCTCGATAAATATTTTTCAAATACTAAATTTTCATAATTTTTTATAATAGATAATTAAAGATATTAAAGATAAAAAATATGCATTGGTATATGTGACAGAATCAACTGTATCACTTAATATGGGAGAGACATTTTAGTTTGGTATATAAAATCGATATTATAAGGTCGGATTAATATTAAAGATACAACTGTTTCTTGGATTTCAAAATAATTTTTGGTACTTAGTTGAGTAAGTTTTGTCAAAGCTCGTTACCTAATTCACTCAAACTTTATTAATTTGCCTATATTAAAATACTCAACTTCTTTTTTCTTTTGACGAAAAAATACTAAATTTTTTATGTCAATCAGAACCAATCAAACCTAATCATAAACTTAGTTCATATTTGATCACTATTGAGTTATGACACATAATTTATAAAAGAATAAAAATAAGTTAAATTAAATAACTTTTTTTGTCAAGAAATTAAATAACATTTTAATTAATAAAAAAATCCAACACTCGATTATTATCTGAATCATTACCCTAAAAAAAATTATATATGTCCTTATGATTTTATATTTTTTTCTTCAAATAGTCTAGTGGTTAGAAATTCAATTTTATAAGATGAATAAATTGGGTGTCTAAGGTTTGAACCACGACCTCTGCATATACTATGTAATATCTCTATCAACTGAGTAAAGTCACGAGAACTATGATTTTATATCTATTGATCATTATTTTTGAAATTTTTTTTACTTATCTTTCACATAAAAGAAAATAAATTACTATTAGTGTCCAGGTCAATCAACTATGAGAATGACTTTGCACAAAACAATGACAAATCCTAACATGTAAAAAAAAACTCATAAACAACTTTTCTTGTTCATGTTTCCCGCGTGTCCAGCGTGTATGCAATATCCTCCAATGACCCATGTGGTTTTCTTGGATTTTTAATTGATTTTATTTTTTCAAAAATAAATCATAAAATTTGTTTATCACTTTATAGTACATTTTACAGAAATTGATTTAATCAAGTAACTGTGTTGTGTGTGTATAGTGTATACTGAATTTAAAAGAGTAAAGGGAAGAGAAAGAACACACAGAAATTTATAGTGGTTCACCCAATGTGGGTTAGTCCACTCCTCACAATCTTGTGAGAGTTTCCACTATGATGTTTGAGATAACCTCTCAAATCCTGCACTTTACAATCTTGTTCACCTGAACAATTACATCAACTGTTTTCTCTAAACCTCAGCAGGCTTGCACTTTATTACTAAGTTACCCACTTAGACTTTTACACCTTCTGCTCAAACTAACACCTTAGTACCCCTAAAGCTAGATGAGACTTTCTTTTCTTCTTGATAAGTTACCCACTTAGACTTTTGCACCTTTTGCTCAAACTGACACTTTAGTACCCCTAAAGTTAGATGAGACTTTCTTTTCTTCTTGCTAAGTTACCCACTTAGACTTTTACACATTTTGCTCAAACTAACACTTTAGTACCCCTAAAGCTAAATGAGACTTTACAAGATGTTTGGAGTTTGAATGTTTGAAAAACAAACAGAAGAAGAGGAAGAAGAAGAAGAAGAAGTTATCTTTAAGAGAGATAACAAAAAGTATTGATGTGCACTAAGGAAAAAAAAGCCTTTAGTGATTGATCAATTTCAATTGCAAGAGCTAAAAACAATCTCAAGTTGTTTATTTGTATGCTTTGCAATAGTGCAAGTAATGCTAAGCCTTTGATCTCTATTTATAGAGTTTTTGGGCTCATATAGCCGTTGTAAGGTGACCAATGGTGTTATGCCACGTGTCTTGGGCCCCACAAGCTTTTACTTGAAAATCTGGGTGAACATTCTGACCATCAGAATGTTGTTGTGTTCCTAGAATAAACATCAGAATGTTGCTGTGTTCTTCATCAGAATGTTAATATTCATGATGTTCTTCATCTGGGTTCATCAATGATGAATGTCTGATGAGTTTTCTGGGTTTGTTTAAGGCGTGACATGAGATTTATTAGGCTTTATCCACCAAAAATAACTTATCCATATGCATTCAAAGTTGCTGGATAAAGTAGGATAAAGTTGAACCAAATTTGCCTTGGTCATTGTGTAGGAGAGAGATGATAGTGGATCTGCAGCTTCAGGCCCATGCTTCTATGAGATATGTAAGATATTATGCAGTACCAAATCTCAAACATGTCCATCACTGATTTATCAGGACCAGATCTCCTTTTTGCTTTGATTTTTAACTTTCCACCTACTGTACTGTTCACAGTATGAAGTATGTGCAGAGCTGAACATTCTGATCATCAGAATGTTCCATCTGTTTTCACTTAGAATGATTTGTAAGACTTGTACTTGATGTAATCAATCCTAATAGTGAAAACATAACTGAAGTGCAGTAATTGCAACATCTAGGATGATATTCTCATTGGAATATTCCTAGTACTTTAATGTTCATAGTC
>Ga0228710_1003220_pt1 | contig 26031 bp, 27 predicted proteins | sample MedpolnodulmetaG_FD_177995 | JGI IMG/M metagenome (GOLD analysis project Ga0228710, IMG submission 177995) | Root nodule microbial communities from Medicago polymorpha collected in Santa Monica, California, United States - pink nodules | ecosystem: Host-associated > Plants > Roots > Nodule...
ACCTGTATAATTGCTTGTGTTCTCTCTTCTTCTGTTCTTTACATTATCCGCTGCACATAGACTCTGAACTCACTCAGACTCTGAACTACTTCAGACTCTGAACCTGAGGACAGTTATCTAGAACGTATAAGAAGAAGTTTCCAAAAACACAATTCAACCCCCCCTTCTTGTGGTTTTTCTCACCTTCACACCTGCATATCTTGAACTTTTGAAATACACATATACCCTTATATTTTGTGCACTTTGCACACACTATTTGTTATTGCACTTAATTTTAGATTGCAAATTTATCTCTACACTTCCTTGTTCTTTATTAACCAAGAATCTCTCAACTCAAACTCTTCACCATGCCAGGCCCAAAAACTCGTCGACGGCAAGCTCTTAGGCTCCTCCACCACCTCTCTTATAACCTCCCTCCTTCCCTCTCTTTGGCGCAACCCCTCTCTCATTTTCTTTGCGGATATAAAAGTTGGCACGAACTTATGTTAAGGTTGGTTTTCGTCACATACAATTCAATATAACTCGTCCTTTATACATCCGTAATCAACACCTAATTATGTTATTTTTTTCAGGTGTTATTTTTAATTTTTTTAAACCCAAAAGTAAAAATGTATTTCACCCAAAAATATTTGTGTTGGACTAAATCAATTGTGACTTGAGAGAGAAATTATATGGGTGCATCTTGCAGTTTAGAAAAATAATGTACATAATTTTGATTATTATTTTAAAGTAGCTAAAAGAGTGACAGACATGATAAAAAGATAAAACATTACAAATATGTCTGAGCCCAGGTTCGAACTGGGGACCTCTAGTGTGTGAGACTAGCGTGATAACCAACTACACCACCCAGACAATTGATGTTGAGTTTATCGTTATTTCAATATATAACTAGACACTAAATAAAGGAAGTTGTATCTGATAATCAGATATTCAAGCAGGAAAATTAATTCATTTTGTTTTCATTAGAGTAGACACTATATTCAGTTTCCAATCTCAACACGATAATTATCAGCAATATTTTCTTTAGTTTCTTGTATTGAATATTTTGTTTTATAGAATTAAGGTGACTTATCAATAGGATATGGTAGAAGAGGTTAGACTCTCATAATATAGTCAACCAATGTTCGAGTTTAAGATGAGAGATATTGTTATATTTAATGTTCAATACATCTTGAATAAGTTTACCTCCAAATAGGGGCGGACCCAGACATGGTGGTTTGGTGTAACTAAATTATAAAAGAAACTATGCTCTGGATATTTTAATTATAATACTCTATATATATTAATAATGTAAAAATATTACATAAAAAACACTAAAGCAAAACGGTCTAGGAAGGTCTATTTCATCATAATGACTCACGTTCAAGTCCTATCTAACCCCGGCCGTTAATAGAATGGTGATATATTTGAGACATATGTAGTATATAATTAGTGTTTCGTTCTAGTATCAAAAAAAAAGGGCAATATTCAGGTGCGATAATAGCCACACTATGCCATACGGTGGGTCCGCCGGGTCCGCCCCTGCCTCCGATGAAAGAAACCTATGAGAAATAACAAAATAAAAATAAAAGAGAATTAATAAGGAGACTAAAAGTAAATGTATACGTGACTTTTATTATCTTTTTTAACGTAGGTGTATGTTTAGATTGATGGTTAGTTTGTCAAAACTGCAACGGTAACATGATTTTGTTGAAACTTCAATGTGTAGTTTCTGTTAAAGTCAAGATTGTTCATTGTGATTTTGTCAATTTCACCGTAATATAAAATGCACTAACTAAAAAAATATCTTTAGTGTATATGAACCTTTTTCTTTCACGATATAAAGTAGGGAGATTCTTCATTTTATGTAAAAAAAAAACAAATCAATTTTGAGAATGGGACGTGATTCATAAATCATGTATTGCTAAAATACTTTGTAGAATATAAAATTAGCCAACTTAGTTGATGAATCGTGTGATCATATATTTCCAACCGTGTGCCGTATATTTAATTTTGTCAAAAAAACAATATATCATATATATACATCAAATTAGTAAAAATATCATGTGTATCGAATTTCAAATAATTTGAACAGTTATCAAAAGAATAAAGTTGAAATCAGCTCTATTGCTCAACAACAACAACAAAAATGAACGACTCCATTTATATAGTCACGAAATAGACATTGATTGGACCAAGTTTTAAAATTATTTTTAAAAATAGATTCCATTAATGAGTTATTCTTGCCATTTAATGAACACTTTCATTTAAATGGATAGACACAATGAATTCCAATACCCTACTTCACCAGAACAAAGACGTATAATAGAAATGAAGAATTTGAAAGAAAAAAGAGGCAGTACATTTCTCTCTCCCTCATCCTTCTCATTTACACAACCTTTGTACACAGCGTCACAGCCATATGATGCTCAAGTGTAAACTTAAATTTCAGTGTAGAAGGAAACATGTTCACCATGACTTCTCCTTTACCTTCATTAAGTTTAAAATAAACCTCATTTAATAATGTCACATAATTAAAAAAATGTAGAAAGTTATGACCGACATTTTAATTTGTCCAATATGCAGAAATCATTATTTTTCAATGTAAAAACATTATATCAAATGATAAAAAATAATCACAGGTTCATATCTTGTTTTTTGATTACAACTACTACCGAATACATACATAATAAAGAATCTAACTACATATAATCAATTTTCAATAATCACCCTTCTTTCTATTTGTTTTATTTTAACTTATACAAGATATATTGGTCAGAAAAAGAGAAAGAAAAAAAAACTTATTACAAGATATACGGGTTTTGTTTAGCAAATTTGTATAACCCATGATTGAATTGCTAGTCAAATATTTTATATAAGACCTGCATAAAAATTGAAACGAAAATCACATATCATGTGAATTTTCAGCTGTTCAAAACTTGAGAGTTTTATATTAATATTTTTGACAAAATTTCACAGCTTAGAGTTGGTGGCTGATCTTTTGGGAATCTCCTTCCTCGCGAGGCCTTCTTGAACCAATGAAACAAGAAGCTGCAAGTCAACAATGGAAAAACTTAAACAAGCTGAACTAGAGAAAAGAAAGGGGTCTTATGCTACAAAGTATAGAACACAAAGTCCTTTGAAAATTGCTCTGTGCCGAGAAAGATAGAGGTGATAGATGAAGTGATGTAATCCTTTACCTCTCCCTTCTGATTGAACATTCGGCCTGTAACATAGCCACGTGCATTAAAGGCGGTAGGACTAAAGATCTGTAGAACAATTTGTTGAATGTATTAACAACTTTACAACACACACGCAAACACAATTTTGTGAAAATACTTCAAATTTAGGAAAAGCCAAACCACATGACTAGTTAATTGATATTCAAAATGTGGTCAAGGAGTAATCATTTATTGACTTCATAATCAACTTCATTTATTCCCTAAAAAGCTTTTTACCAAGAATTTTTTTGTATGTTGAAATTTTTCCAAAAATAATGAAAAACACTCACCACAAATAGTATCCAGTCATCAGCTCTATAAGGTCTGTGAAACCACATGCTGGAATAAAATAAAAATAGAAACATCAATCAATAAGCGAGAAAGCTTAAAAACTTTCTAGGCATGCCTCACATGGTATTATTTTAATATATAATTAACCTATTGTACAACCAAAAGGACTGTGATACTTACGAGTGGTCCAAACTCACTGCACGCGTCTTTAAGCCCACCCGACGATGGGGATTCACACTTATTTGAAGAAATATTAGATCAGAAGCAAATGCTGCCACACACCTACAATGCAAACCAAACACACACATTATTTGATATATGACCATTGATAAACCAATTGTTTAAACTTTTTGGATGGTTGGTCTGGATGTGTATTAGAGTCACTTGTCCAAGTGGGTTATAACTTAGTATGATCCTTGCCTCCACCATTCTTTTATGTAAGAGTTGAATTTCAGCAAAGCAAAATGAGCCTATGTATTGGTAAACCATAAGCTCAAAGGTTTTTGCTAAGGGAACTTGTTAGATGCAAAACCAGTATACATATTCACCTAATAACTCGCAGCTAAAATTTTTGGGATTTGATTCTCAATATAGGTACAACTTAGATGCATTTGTATGAACAACAAAATCAAAATTTCTGCAATCTCTATTTTCACAAATTCTTCAATCAAGTCCTTTCTCATAACAAAAATTTTCCATGACAACAAATTTTAACATAAACACACCACTTTCAAGCACAAGGCTCCTAGTTTAGTACATCAGTAAAATCCCTCCCTGTTTATGCATTTGCCGATTTCACTAAACCAGTTTATCTTACATTAAATAAAAGATATTTACCTATGCAAGGCCGGATCATCTGACAATTTTCCCTTTGCTCTAAACCAGTATCTCAAACTGCATTAAAATTTTAAATAAGTTTTAGATAATGCGTAGTACCAATAAGAATCCAAGATATTGAGGCTATGTGAAAATGATTTGAAGAGAAAGAAGGCAAAGGATTGCTGTATTCCTAAAGGTACATTGATGCTTTCCTTTCTTCTCCTTCCAAATCTTCCATCAAAAATAGCATAAAATACTGGTATGTAAGCTAAAATTTGGGGAGAGCACCCGGCTAACCTAGGAGGAGACTTGGTCTGATTTGTTGCAGGTCTAGGTTCACAGAAGCGTATCTCTATGGGCCAGGGAATGAACTCAGCTGCAGCAACTTTGGCCCGGTAAGTTCTGAAGCAACCAATTTGTAAATATGTCAAAGAAAATCATCATGTAGACACACAACCTAGTCTGGAATTGATTTAATAAAAAATATTGGAAACCATTGCATCAAGCAAGATATGCAGGATAATAAATCTTACCTTGGAAGACGAGGGTCAGTAAGACGTTGCTCTCGTAACTCTTCCATTGATACAAGCTATAAAAAAGACCAAAATCTATTAGTCCAAATTTCCCAGTAGCATTTGGCCTTTTTTTTATCGAATAAAACTTTGTAACTTGCCTCATCTGGGGTAGGAACAGATGGCATAGATACTTCCTGGTGTTGAAACCCTAATTCTTCTTTCTGAAGAATTAAGATAAAAAAATTAAATGTACCTCAAATGTAAAGTACAATTTCTCAACTAGTATTAGAGCATATATGCTAAGAGAACACGTACCAACCAAAATGAAAACAGCTAAAGACAAAGCAACATCAATCAAATTATATTTTGTAATCATGAAAAAGTGATACTGCAACTAAACCGAGTCATATCCCACTAGATGGGGTTGATAACAGATCATACGATGCCATTTAATAACTGCAATATTAATTTAAAGATAACCTCTTATTCTTAATGCTAAAATTTCCTGTTATTATACTATATTCATTTAATAATGTTAAAAAAAGAAGGTTGGCTCGTGGTTGGGGTGGAAGAGTTTAGCAGTGGAGTGATAAGGAGGTTGAGGGTTCTATATTCACCCACAAATAACACTAACATATATTAACATTTGTCATTCCAAAAGAAGAAAAGAATAATAAAAAAATGCATATATGAATCAAAAAAGAGTGCATAACTTGACCTGACCCGCAGCTAAACAAATAAATAAAAATGACTGAAAATTTATCTTACTCCACGTCACAAAGAATGAGGATTACCTGAAATGAAGCGAGCAAAGTGAATATGACGTTTCCCTTTTGAATTGCATCCACTTTCCTCGTAGCAAAACTCTTCCCATCACGCAGACGCTTAACTTTATATAGAATTGGTACTGGAATAGGAAAGTGCACACAATATATAAAATTTTCACTATTATAAACAAACAAATGAATTAGCAGTACTCATAACACACAGTATGTGAATGACGATAATGAATTGCAAATGTTTAATTTTCCATTATAAGGAAAATGTTGCTTTATTTACTAAAACATGATCAGTAATCTTAAAAGATAGAACCTCTATTAGAAGAAACTGTATTAATAAAAAGATTTGAGAGTGAGACAGAGATCATTAATCATCCATCAATAAAAAGAATTCAACCAATTCAATTCATGTATTCTTATTTTTACCATTGGATGGGCTGGATTATTTTACCACGCCTGCCTTTAGATAGTTAGAATAAGATCTATAAGTCAATCAGCTGTTTGATTCAAACCTTCCTTCAAATTTGTTTCTCCAGGACTATCTATTGATTTTTCTGGCCTCTCAATGCCATTTACGCAAAATCTCAACAGTTGAAACTATTCTACCAAAACAAACATGCACAGCAGTAAAGAGAAGCCGGTGATGAAAATTGAGAAGTCAGGAGTGGGATTTGTCAATAACAAAAAATTTAAACTTCCTACTAATCATAAAATTACAGCCATTTGCAAACGTAATTTATAAATAAAATACAAAAACACTTGCTTATACAAAGCAATTTAACAGATGGATGGAGAAGAGAGAATTGGATCTTTAAAGCAAGGAGAAGAAATGGGCAAAAAACAGAAAAGGGAGTTAAATCAGAGCACTGTCATCAAGGATTGGTGATTAAACATGCTTACTGTTAAAATCCCCTGCGAGAAGGAAATACACATGCAAGCTATGGACAACTTTTTGACAATCAACAGACTTTGATGCCGCAGCCAATGCCTGGGGATTACACATTATCTCATAAGAAGTCTACCCTTAGAAAGGGCTATATAAAGAAGATAAGTAGTTTTATCATATACCTGTCCAACTAACTGTCCTCCGAACACCTTCCCAAATCTTGGAGCATCTGGAGGGGTTATTCCTTGAAAAATATCTACCTTCCAAAGAGAAAGAGTGGAAAGAAATAAGGCTTAATTATAGAAACTTTAGGGTTTTACTACTTGTTATCAAAGATAAACAAGGACAATAATTTTTCCTTCTCTAGTAACATATATCAATTATAATGTATTATGTGTGTTATTGAGTACCTCTATTGGTTCCAAATGCAATATATGCTCTACAGGTGAGCATGTGTCAATAGATTTTTCGGCACTCCAGATAGACTTTGGTTGCAACAGTGCCGAGTGCTCAAGGGGAAGCACTAGACAGGATAGCTGCCACAGCAAAAAAAAAAAAAGTTGCTACAGGATTGAAAAAACATTTTATTTACAGTTATATCATACTGATATTGGAAGGCAGTAGGACAGTAAAACAAAAAGGGGAACCTTAGTCAGAGCTACGACATCAGCATGGTGAACTGCATTTGATAAACCTGCAAGTCGCAAGTTCACATTAGTCTTCTGTAATTATATTTATGAAGCAATTTAAGTTAATACGTCTCATGCATTTGATGTAACAAGGAAACTCTAAACAAAAAGCTCATTCACAAAAAATATCAAACAAAACCTAGGCGTCACCAATGAAACCTCGTTTGTTGTATGCCTTCAGAAACTTTAACTAATCTCCATATTTCTAGTGCAGAATATTGTTGAAATTTGAAAATAGAGGCACGGGTATTTTAAACTACTTTCTCTTTTGTATAATAATGTGTCAAAATATAAAGTACCAAGACCTATTTATACTAGTAATAGACTTCTGATACTAATTAAATAAGGGAACATGTTCCACAATATTACGAAATTAAGAGGCCATATCCTCATGTCTAAAATGTATTTTACCCTTACCGTACCTCATATTGTGTCCTTGTATTCTAGATCCTAACATTTTTCGCTCAAGCTAAAGTTTAGTAATAGTAAGCTAAAGTTTAGTAATCATTGACCTTAGAAGATAGTTTCTAGTTATTCAGTTAGGCCTTCTACTACCCAGAAACATAACATATTCTAACAAACATAATTAGGAAATGAAGGTTATTACCAAAACCAAAATAGTCATATCTTTTCAATTGAAACTCTAGATCCTTTTCATCATCAGCAAGACCAGATCCAATAACCTCAGCCTGCAAACCAGGAAACTGAACATTAAGCGCAAAACTGTAATGATACATGTACACTACTCCCTCTGGCTTTGGCAATCTAATGATACATGTACACTATTCCCTCCGGCCTTAAATACAAGAAGAAGAAAAAAACACTCCCTCTAATATGAATTGAAATAAAAAATAATCAAATTACATATATTAACCCTCTGGTTCCCAGGGGAAGGGGGCCTGGTAATCCAGAGTTTAGCTAGGGCCTAGGAGGTAAGTAAAGTCTGAACAAGATTAAGAAAGATAGTTGATCACATTTTATCTATGCAATCCCAATAAAAAAAATCAAGTCTATTGTCTAAATTATCCTTTACGACTAATAAATTGGGTAATTAGAAATATAAAAAGTTAAATTAAATAAGTAGTAGGTTAAAGATACTGTCATTAAAAATGAGAGAAGCTGCAAGTTTTTACTAATATTTCATTTCAAAAAACATAAGCTATTTTTGCTTATATTTTAGGCCGGAGAAAACACTTTCAATTGTGAATTCTGAAATATAACATTAAGAAAAAGAAAAAATAAAAGAGAGCATACCTCTCCTTCCCAAATGAAATAAAGACCTTCTCCAGGCTCTCCCTCACGAACAACATACTCTCCAGGCTCTGCACACAAATCAATCATCCAAGAATACAATAGTTCATCTCATCACATCAACCATCTTTTCCTATGAATCACTCCAATAAACACGAATATCAAAGATGATTATAACGTGTCGGTATGTGTCTGTGTCAGACACCGGACATGCCTTTAATCTGAGTTAATTTTCAAAATTCTTTAAACTAGAAATTTTTGAAAATACTCTAAACTCAATAGCAATAATAAAAATAAAAATAAAAAAGCTACTACTTCATAACCAAACTTTTAGTTATAATGTCAAAAAATCTTCATACATAAATTATTCGTTGCATGAAGTTGAATTAAACAACAAAAAGAGGTAAAAATAAAATAATCAAAATAAAAATCTGATTAGTAATTAATTACCATAGTTTTTGAGAATAACAAGTTGAGAAATGTTCCGTAAAGATGATCGAGGAAGCCTCTGAAGCAGAGGAACACAACCGAGAAACTCGAACACTGCAATAACAGATCAAAATTAAAATCTCAAATGCATAAACGGTTGTAACAGAAATTCAAATGCATAAGAATAAAAAAATAAAAAAGTAAAATAAAAATCTCAACAGAAAAAATGGACGGTGAAGCTCACCTTCTTCCCTCGCCATTGAAGAATGGATTGTGATGATGAATTTGTAGATATCAACGCCTTGGTTGTTAAGATCAGTGAAGAAAAAGATAGAGAATTTAATACATCAAAAAGTGAATGTGCTTCAATCCTTACAAAAAATATAAATGAATAGTGCTTCAAATCACTAATTTATTGTTTAAAAAACATGAAATCAGTAAATTAATAGACGTTATAAAAACAAATTATTTATTTAACTTATTGATAGAGAATTTTTTTTTTACAGAAGAGAATTTAATTTATAATATCCAATATTTTTTATTTGTGAAAATTTGAGTGCACCGACGGTCTATTTTGATTCAACAATATTTTTTTTGATTTCACCTTGTAATATTACATTCTTCTTTTTAGTCTCTATTCTTTTAAATAATGATTTTTTATAGGAAAAAATATATATTTAGACAACCATTTTGAGAGAGTCTAATGAACAAGTCACAAAGGGGTGGGAATGAGGGAGATTGAATTGATGTGAGACCGCGACGGAGGAAAGCGTTGCGACGGGATTATCTAGGTCAGGACAGGTTTCAGGAAGGACAGCGGTTTCGGAATAGGGACGACTTCAAGCTTCGACAGGTTAGGGTAAGGTATTCATCTCGAGGGGACTACTATGATGGGGATTTTGATACAGGTTTGGATTTTTCGGATAGAAGGTCACTGCGATGGGATGATCGCACCTATGAAAATGGTTTTGGCTTGGCAGAAGAGTGTGCACGGTGGAAGCTAGAGCATCGCTTCCCACCGCGACAGAGAGGCAATCGTGATCACAAAACCAACACAGAGGGTACAGGCCGCAAGCGGTACATGAGCAATATTGTTTACCAAATAGATGGCAATGGCAAACGTGAACATAAAACAAACATTGAAGCAACAGGCCGCACGTAGCTCTTGGTAGGCAATCGTGATCAGAAAACCAACACAGAGGGTACATGCCGCAAACAGTACATGAGCAATACTATTCACCAAACAGATGGCAATGGCAAACGTGAGCAGAAATCAAACATTGAAGCAACAGGCCGCAAACAGCTCTTGGGTGACTCTGATCATCAAACTGAGGGTAATGGTACAGTTTCCACATTGAAAAGGTTTGTAACTTTCTATATCACTCACTTTCCTCCACAAGCTTTGACATTTTTCTTGCGTAGGGGTTTTGAAGTCTGTGGTATATTGGAAGACGTATTTGTGGTAAACAATAGGAATAGGAATGGTGAACTATATGGTTTTGTTCAGTTTGCGAAGGTGCGTAATGTCAATAAACTGTTGAAAGCGTTGAATAATGTATGTTTTGGTCAATATTGTGTATGTGTTGTGCCTGCTAGGTTTGATAGGAAGGGAGAGAGGAAAGGTATTGAGGCGACGGAGGATGAGGGCGTAGGTGGTAAGACAGGGTTGATAGGAGGAGAGGTGGTTAAGATGAGGAAGAAGGAGGCAAAGGGAGAAAAAAGAAAGGATGGGTTAAAGGGTAGGATCGACGATGGGAAGAAGAAGGATGATGGGACAATGGAAGGGCGATGTAGGTAGCGTGAGGGTGGGAGGTAGGAAGAAGGGAGGGGAGGGTGAGGGTGCTAAGGAGGTGGCGGATCGGGTAGAAGGGAAGGTGGGTAGAAACGCAAACACGGACAAGTTGACTGAACATACAAGGTTGGTTCGGAAGTATAGGTCTTGTGAGGAGGATGTTAAGTGGGCAACTTGTGGTTTGATTGGTACAGTAACTGATGGGGCGTCAATACCGCTAATTCAGAATAGAGTGGAGGACGCGGGATTTAAAGACATTGACATTATTCCACTTGGTGCTGACAAGGTTTTTGTCCAATCGTTGTCAGGCATTGATGTTTTAGAGGTGGTGCATGAAGCAAAACAATTTTTTGATATGATTTTTTCTAGTTTGATTGGTTGGACGAAGACGGTGCTGCCCTTTCAGGGGGGCATGGATCCGTTTGTATGGAATTCTGTTACATGCTTGGAATGAAAATTTCTTCAAACTGTGTTTTTTATTGCGGTAGATACCTGAGAGCGGACAACTGTTCTTTAAATAGAGAAAGATTTGATTATGCTCGAGTACTGATAGCCACGTCATCTTTAGAGGTGGTAAAGTTGCCTGAACATATCATTGTTGATGGGGAAATGGTCGAAATTAAAATTTTAGAAGAATGGGGTTTTAATCTTGGTGATGATGTCTGTCTGTATGATGAGGAGGAAAAATTTGATACTTCTTCTCAAGGTAAAGTTGACATTCATGAAGAGTTTGATATGGATAAAAATGTTGAGATTATGGCGGATAAAATTGTTGAAGATTTGGTTCAAGCAAATGATAGTATTAATAAAGATGCGAATGACTTGACGAAGGACGATGTAGAGACTACGACTACCACTGAAGTGCATAAAATTGTTGCACACTCAATGGGAAGTCCGAATAGTTCTACGTGTTCGAAGCATATGGCCGAATCAGCTGTTAATAGTGTGGATTTGGTTTCGTCGGAAGGTGTTGAAATGCCAAGTGATAACAATGAGGCCGAGAGCGCCAATAATTAATAGGTGGTTGCCGTTAATGTTGAGACCGTGCCACATACAGTTGCTGATGTGGGGGTACCTAGAAAGAGAAGAATCAAAGGTCCACCAAGTTCTAAGGAGGGTAGATAGTCATTAAGATCAGGTCCGTGGAGTGTGGATTGGTTACAAAGTAAAGACAGAGAAGAGGTAATGAAGGTGTTACGAGACTTTAAGACGTTGAAAGTTCTGAAACAAAAAATCAGGAACCGTGGACGTCAAAGGGAGAGAGTTAGACGATCATTAGAGGTAGGTAGCCATAGTACAAATTCTCAATCATCTTCTATGGCTTCAGTCAATAATGATTGGACACATTGGGTAACATTACAAGGCAGCGATGTGGCTAAGGCGGACCACATTCAAAATATAGGTAAAGTCATTGGAATTTCTTTCAGAGGCGACAATCATAATAAATTTAGCATTTTATCTCGGCCCAAAAGTGTAGTAGAAGAACCTGTGTTGACACCTGTGGAGGTAGATGGGGGTGTGAGGGATGAGGATGTTTAGGTGGAATGTTGTGGTGGTGGGGTTTGTGCGGGGTGAGTGTTTGTGATGAAGTTGATATCTTGAAATGTGCGGGGGGGGGAAGAGAAAAGGAAGGAAGTGAGAAAGTTGGTGTTAGAGAAAAAGTCGTACATTTTATGTTTACAAGAGACTAAACTAGCGATGTGTGATAATATTTTTGTGTTTGTCGATGTGGGGTGACACGGAGCATGCTTATTCCTATAGGTCGTTAGTGGGGCCCTCAGGGGGTTTGTTAACTATGTGGGATACCTTCGAAGTGGAGGTGTGGTCAACTATTAGTCAGGATCACGTGCTTATAATTCATGGAAAATTTATTCGGACAAATGAGGTGTTTTATTTATTTAATATTTATGCTCCTTGTGAAACTCGAGCAAAACAACAGTTATGGGGAATGTTGTCAGTTAAATTGCAGTTGTTAAGGGGTGAGAAGGTGTGTGTTTGTGGAGATTTTAATGTGATTCATAGGTTGGAGGAAAGACGGTCCCTAGGGGGGGGGGTGGTGGTAACGCAAGACATCCAGCATTTTAGGTGATGGCACTTCTATGAGCAGGATTGACAGGTTTTTGCTTTCAGAGGATTGGTGTCTGCAATGGCCTAATTGTCTTCAAGTGGCCCTTCTCCGGGGTCTGTCTGATCATTGTCCACTTCAGGTGTCTGTTGATGAGGAAAATTAGGGTCCGCGTCCAACAAGAATGTTGAAATGTTGGCAAGAGATGTCGGGGTACAAGCAGTTTGTAAAAGAAAAATGGCATTCCTTTCAATTAGATGGGTGGGGCGGCTATGTTCTAAGAGAAACATTAAAATTGATGAAGGTAGCCTTAAAAGAGTGGTATTCAGTTCATGCTAAAAATATTCCTAGTAAAATTGATGTGTTAAAAAATCGACTGTCAGAATTAGATGAAGCTGGAGATGAAGGTGGGTTGTCATAAGGCGATATAGAGGAGTTGAGGGATATAACGCATGGTATTCTTTTGTTGTCGTGTGTCAGCGCTAGTATCAGTTGGCAACAGTCTCGAATTCACTGGTTGAAGGATGGGGATGCTAACTCAAAGTATTTCCATTCAATTATTTCTAGTCGACGGAGAAGGAATGCTATTGTTTCCTTGATGGTGAATGAATTTTTGGTGGAAGGCGTTCAGCCCATACAGGACGCTGTTTTTTCTCATTTCAGAGATCACGTTGCGGATTAGAATATTACAAGGTCGGGTGCTGAAAATTTAATCTTCAAGAATTTATCTTATGCGGAAGGAAGTGGTCTAATAAAACCATTTTTTGAAGGTGAAGTGAAAGCGGCAGTATGGGATTGTGACAGTTTCAAAAGTCCCGGTCCAGATGGGGTGAATCTTGGCTTCATTAAAGATTTTTGGGAGGAGGTAAAAGGTGATGTTATGCGCTTCATATCAGACTTTCACAAGAATGGCAAGTTGTCAAGAGGTATTAATTCTACTTTTATAGCTCTTATTCCAAAGGTTGACAGCCCTCATCGATTGAATGATTTCAGACCTATTGCTTTGGTGGGGTGTATGTATAAAATATTATCTAAAGTGTTGGCGACTCGGTTGCGACTTGTTATTGGTAGGGTGATATCAGAGACGCAGACAACGTTTGTGAAAGACAGACAAATTTTAGATGGAATCCGAATTGCAAATGAGGTGGTAAATGAGGCCCATAAGATGGAAAAAGAGTTGATGCTTTTTAAAGTTGATTTTGAAAAAGCGTATGACTCAGTGGATTGGGGGTACCTAGATGTGGTTATGCATAAAATCGCATTCCCAGTGCTATGGAGAAAATGGATTAAAGAATGTGTGACAACGGTAACTGCATCAATTTTAGTTAATGGAAGCCCAACTGGGGAATTCTCTTTTAAAAGGGGTTTGCGTCAAGGAGACCCTCTTTCTCCTTTTCTTTTTTTGCTGGCAGCCGAAGGGTTGAATGTAATGATGAAGACAATTGTGGATAATAATTTGTATTCGGGCTATGAGGTTGGCGCTACAAACTAAGTAGTGGTCTCTCATCTGCAGTTCGCGAATGATACATTGTTGTTGGGATCTAAAAGTTGGGCTAATGTGCGCGCATTAATGGCGGTGTTGACTCTGTTTGTAGAAAAGTCAGGTCTTAAAGTGAATTTCAATAAGAGTCTACTGGTTGGTAATAACATTGGGGATTCTTGGTTGACTGAGGTGGCATCTATTTTAAACTGCAAGGTTGGTAAAATTATGTTCCTGTATCTTCGTCTCTCGATTGGTGGTGATCCTCGAAAGTTAGCTTTTTGGGAACCTGTGTTGTCTACTATTAAATCTAAATTGTCGGGGTGGCAGAGTCGCTTTCTATCTTTTGGGGGCCGGTTGGTTCTTCTCAAGTCTGTCCTAACCTCGCTTCCTGTTTATGCACTTTCCTTCTTCAAAGCTCCGTCAGGTATAATCTCTTCCATTGAATCTAATTTTTAAAAAAAAAATTGGGGAGGGAGTGAGGATAACAGGAAAATTTCCTGGATCGCTTGGAGCTCTATTTGTTTACCGAAGGAGGGTGGAGGGTTGGGGGTGAGACAGTTGAGGGAGTTTAACTTTGCTCTGCTTGGTAAATGGTGTGGGCGGATGTTGGTGGACAGAGGAGGGTTTTGGTATAGAGTGTTGGTGGCGAGATATGGTGAGGAGGCAGGGAGGTTGGAGGTTGGGGGCCGTAGTGTTTCTTCTTGGTGGAGAGATAGCAAAGATTAGGGATGGTGTAGCTGGTGATGACGGGGGCTGGTTTGGTGAGAGGGTGTCCAAAGTTATAGGTGATGGCAAGAGTACTTTCTTTTGGTATGATAATTGGTTAGGAGATGTATCTTTGTGTCGAAGATTTGGTCGTTTGTTTGACTTAGCGACAAACAAGTTAATTTCAGTGGCGGATATTTATGTGTTAGGATGGGAGATGGGGGGAGAGGCGTGGAGTTGGAGGAAAGTTTTGTGAACGTGGGAAGAGGAGATGTTAGAGGAGTGTAGGCAATTACTTGATGGTGTTATTGTGCAGGCTAATATTCTTGACAGGTGGCAGTGGGATCCAGATATTCATGAAGGTTACACTATCCGAGGTGCATATCAGATTCTGACAACTCGGGTCTCATCCACAACTAAAGCAACAAGAGACCTTGTATGGCATAAGCAAGTTCCCCTCAAGGTGTCTACTGTAGCTTGGCGTCTGTTGAAAGACAGGTTACCGACCAGATTGAATCTCCTTCGGCGAGGCATTCTCCAGGCCGAGGGGGTTAGGTGTGTGGCAGGGTGCGACTTTGAGGTGTCTGCATCCCATCTGTTTCTTCATTGTGAAGTGTTTGGGTCGTTATGGCAATACATCAGGACCTGGATTGGCGTGTCTGGTGTAGATCCACTCAATATTAGTGAGCATTTCCTTCAATTTGTTCACTATACAGGTCATTCAAAGGCTCGACGATCTTTTCTCCAATTACTTTGGCTCCTGTATGTTTGGTTGACCTGGAGTGAACGTAATAATAGGGTATTCAACAACATAGAAACTCCTATTTTACAGTTATTAGATCAAGTTAAATTTCATTCTTTATGGTGGCTTAAAACTAATAATGCCACGTTTGTGCATGGTTCTCAGAGATGATGGTCAGACCCCTTATTGTGTTTGGGTCTTGACTGACATTATTATCTTGTAAATGCATTGTAAGACGGTTTGTCTTTTGGGGTGGCTCTTTGGTACAACTTGTACTAGGGAGTTTTCATCGCCATTGCTAATATATCCTATTTTGATTTCTTCAAAAAATAAAATAAAATTATTGCTCGTATTGGATTCGGTGTCAATATTCACAATGTCTTGTATATTTCATTTTATCAAATAAATTATCGAGAAATGATTATTCAAATAACATGCCTATTTTTATAACGATTTATCTTTTCTTTAAAATATGACTCAATAGTTTATTAAACGATAAATAATTAATTAAATAAAGTAAAGTTGTATGTTTAAAAAAATCCAATATATAATAATTAACCATTTCTTAAAATTTACCATAATCTTCAAACCTTCCAGAAAGAAAAAAAATATCCAAAAATATCACGATCTTCTGAGGGAGAAACACATTTGAAGGCTAAAAATAATAATTAACCATTTTTAAAAATTTACCATAATCTTTTTTTAAAAGAGAACCATAATCCATTTTTTTTAGTAAAGAGCCAACCATAATTTCAAGGACCATTTTGAAACATCGATAATGTGCGGGATTAGATTGACACCTCCCTACAATTTTAGGGACTCATTTAGATATTTACTCAGTAAAGGCGGTAACTGGTTGTGGATGTTATTTACCTTTTAAACAAATATTTTACGATTAATGCTAACATGATTTTAATCAGTGCGATTCGAGTTATTCCAAACTTGTGCTGGAATTGCTTATTGTATTGCTTATTGTACCATAGAAGTTTAAAACTTCATTAAACTTCAATGTCAGGGGTTTGCCATGTTTTCATTAGATGTATAATGCAGAATTGAATGGCATCCTCTCCATCAAAACAAATCTATGATATGATAATAACAAACTAGTATACTACTATACTGATGCAAAGTGTAAAACATTTAAAGATCACTGTGTAGTAGCCAAAGCTAATAAATGTCACAATTAGTTACAATGTATGGACAAGTTTTACATCCAGAATCTAATCTGAATAGTTTGATTTTAAATTAAAAAAAAAATAAAATAAAAAATAAAAAAGAGCCTATCCTAATCAACTACTTGACTAACAACTGGTATGTGCTGTAGCAAATGACAATTCTATTCTCCTAAACTTTATCAGAATACCCCAACCGTTTTGTTGGGGGGACTATAAATACAAACTCCAGAAGATTCTTTTTTTCTGCCTGTTATACCTGAAGATCAAGAACAGCTTCTCCTGCAGTGAGAAAAGACACAATCATGACATCAGCCCTAAAACCTAGCAACTGTTAACTGATATTAAACCTCATTTGATATTGTTTTACTTATAAAATGATTCCAAATCCAATCAGATAAAAAGTTCATGCTATGATTAGCTGTTAAAAGGTTGAGTACTGAATGTGGAATGCATGGGGATCAAAGGACACTATCCCGGGAACCAATAAATAATAAAAGTAAAGTTAAATCGAAAAAGTATTTAAGCTTCTGGACTATGCCTATTAGAGAAATTTGGGACTTCCATTTTTCTAATTTGACACATGATCATTCGTTTAATCAATGTCAGATAAAGGAACTATTTACTCCTTAACAAATTTTGTCACAAGAGGCTAGAGATGTATTAAAACTTTCTTGCATAAACTTACCGTGCATTCTCTTGACAAATCTTTCAAACTCTATTAAGTTCGGTCGTTCCATCAGAAGTGGACTGAGCCTCAGGTATGTAAAGGATGAAAAGTGCCTTCCATCTGGATCATTAATGGGCTTGGTATTATCCAAAACCTTGTTATAGCTAACTCTGTCAAGGCAAGGAAGTGCATTCTCACTGACGACGGGTAATCCAACATCCCACCCAGCATTCAACACCTGCAATACATACCCACAATATGTATTTTAAATCATACAACTTTTATTCTGTAACTGTATTTGGCACATCCCAAATTTGTCTAAAATAGAACAACAAAGACCAAAATCTTCTAATAAGTTCTTCCTAGTGTAACTGCTTATGCAAGAAACCAATCAGATAGAAGATAAACTTTATCAAGGATTAGATACTGACTTGCCAAACTAATCGCTCAGGATCAGCAAATGGCTCTGGAAAGCTCTCGTGTTGATTGAATGTGTGCAAATTAACACAGGCAATGTTTAAGTTAACGCCGTTTCTCTTTAACATTGCTGTAATTGCAGCATAGCCATCACGATTGCAAGGATTATAGTATCCAGCAGTTAATTCAGCAGCATGACTAGCAGTCTTGTAGCACCAATAAATACCTGATAGCTGTATATAATAAATTAAAATATATCAAACAGACTGCACAACAGCCACAACACACCCGTAAAAACTATAAATGATGTACCTACAAATTGATAACTCCCAGTCAAATGGGACAAGCATTGATTTTTCATTTTTCCTATGTTTATCAGTTTTGAGCAGAAAATGCTATTCTTTCTTGGTCGTTGTGGATGAAAAAGTATAACTCAAATATATCAGTCTATTAAAGATACTTCCCTGGTCATGCTAAACAACTCACTTTGAAGAACTCAAGTCAAATCTTTTACACTGAGGGAAAGTAATGTTCAAGAATAAATCGTTCAAGAACAAATCACTCATAAGTTTACGATATTGTTTTTGTGAAAATTATTGAGAAAGTATGTAAAGATATTTTGACCTAAAAAATGTATTCCTAGAAATTATTTTCTAGCACTGCGCAAGTTTCGTGCAACAAATGATGCTTAAAAGCATTAAAATTAATAGCACAAGTGGAGGACCCCATCAATTAGAAACTTCTGATGGTACGAAAAATTGGTAAGGGGTTACAAGAACAAACAATAACAACAAAGCCGTATCCCACTTAGGTGGGGTTGGCTATATGAATCAAATGACGTCATAATGCTCTATCATGATGTCATATTTTTATCCAAACCACTGAGTTCTAGGTCTTTCTTGATAATTTCTTCTACAGTTTTTCTTTGTCTTCCTCTGCCTCTAGCAATTGGCCTATCCTCCATCTAATCTACTCTCCTTACGGTGGAATCTATAGGTCTCCTCCCCACATGTACGAACCACCTAAATCAAGATTCAACCATCTTTTCTACAATAGGTGCTACCCTAGCTATATATATATATCCCTCTCTATAATGATATTATTCATAAACAAACACCAACTACAAAAGCCCTAATCAAATAGGTGGAATCAGCAAATACTCATTAAGCATATGATGCAGAAAATAATTCAAGAAGCTTTTTTTTTCTCTTTTCCCTAACAGATTACAAAATTATCTTCACATTACAGTTTTTTGTTATCTTACCTTTGCAGCAATGCAGGATCCCTCAAAAGCTAATTTTGCCATCGAAAGTACCCGGTTTCCATGATCAACTAAAGACTGAGAGTACCAGTTGAGAAAAAACCTGCCATAGAAGCCATCATAATCACCCCCATCGCAAAAGAAACCTGTTTCGTGTGGCTGAGAATTGTAGGTACCCACATTATCTGGCCCTCTAGCCCAAATAGTGTGCCCTCTTTCTTCTGCTGCTTTCCTAAGACTTTTCAACATATACTGATCATAGCACTGCACAAAGGTGAGAAAGATGATTAGCAAATAGGTTAAGAAGGTATTTGAGCCTCTGAAGTGTATGCATACAGGCAAAAAAAAACATCAGCAACTATATTTGAAGAATAAGAGACAGAGATAGATCCATAGTCTGTGACAATACATGGTAGCAAACAAACAATTGTCCATATATATATATATATAGATGTTGAATGAAGAACTCAGTCCTAAACAAAATGCCAATGAAAGCATGTGATAGAAGAAAGAATTAAGGAGGACAAAGAACAAAACAATTACCTTTTGAGAAAAATGTCCCTGTACAAGGTATTTTAAAAAAAAATATTTTTGGGGCTCAGCAGAATGAGGATTTTCTTGGTTAAAAGAATTTACAGAAACAAAGAAATTTGAGCAAAGGAGGCATTCACAATGAAAAATTGAATCTGGAAATTATCAGATTTAGATAACAGCTATAATACACTTACGAAACCAACAAAAAAAAAACTTGTATTTTCATAAAAACATATATTGAAGAAAATAATTACCTGGAACTCACCAATACCAGGATATCTCCAACCATGCTTTACAGGACAAGATGGGTATCTTAGCTCTCCACATGGACCTAGTCCAACTTCAATCATGGAGATGAAGCCATCCTCAAAATACTCATTAAACTCTATCCGGAAACTTCTCATGAAATCAAAATACACCTAAAAAAATTACAACACACAAATTGCATGCCTTAATTTTATTGGTATAACACAGAGGAAACCATGTCTCCTCTCTTGAAAACCATTTGATAAATGATCCAAATGAATTCATTCAGAGGAATGGTGATTTAAGATTAACACCATAATATGTATAAAGGATGGATTAAAGCCTTCACCATCATGATTTAATTCAAGCTCGTTTACGGATGTCTACACTATGGCTTTTCATTAAGCATAAGCAAAAATCCATTTCTTTCTGATAGCATTCAATTGTAAATTGTAATAACAACAACAACAATAACAACAATAGTTGTTAATAACAATAGCAGCAACAAAAACAAACAACAAAAAGTAATCGTATTATGACGTCGTTATTACCTCCACAGCAGTCCGACCTCTCAAAACACGTTCCTTATCTATTCCCCAGGAAAGACATTCAGGGTTGTGTCTTCCCTCTCTATCAGTGAAAAAAATATCTGGATTGCTCCTACCAATTTCCGCAATCCAATGGGGTAATGGAATACAAACATCATCACCAAAGTTGCCTCCACATTCGTGAAATGACATGACAACCTACCCAAATGTATACGAGACAATTCACATTAAAAGCCAGACTGAATCAGCAAGAGCGCAACCCACGATGATTAAAGTAGCTTATAAAACTCACCTGCAACTTAAGCTTAAGCTCACGCACCATTTGAAAGAGTCTCTTGTAACCATTCCAATTATACTCTTGAGGAGCATGTGCCTCCACTATTCCCCACCAACAGTCAACCATAACACCATCAACATTTGCTGATTTCAATACCCTCAGCTGCTTTAGTATGCCATCCGGATCAACAAGCTCACATTTAATATTGATCACCCCCAACTGTCAACAATATAGATAGAATATGGTATATAATGTTAATTGACATGTATAGGTGATTTCCAACAATCATATATTGAGAAAATTATTAAGTTCACTTAACAATCATATAAAGAAAATCCAAAATATATATTGAGAACGTCAACATATTAAGCATAACTACTTACTACGAGTAATTTAAGAAACCAAGAAACAGGACTTAATAGAAAATGAAAAATAAGAGTAAAATCATAGCTTACCGGTAGCATCACATAAACAGGAACATAAGGGCTCCCAGCAAAATCACGTTCTGGTAATCTGGGGGGAATATCAGCAATCTGTAAAGGATAAAAAGATGTAAACAATGCCAAGAGACTTACCTTCTAAAGGCACCATATTGAAATTATATGCAAAATAAAAAAGGAAGAATATCCCCTTTTGGATAATCATTCATCTTGGGATATCATTTCAAATTTTCTTAACTATAGGGACTGATCATTCCATCACCATATCGCCACAAATCAAAAAGAGGCCAATCACCTCCATTAAATACCTGTTTCTCATTAATGGTGTCTATTGAACCACCAATCAAGGGAGGATTGTCTCTTTGCGCTTCCCTATCCCCCAACATAGATGTTTGAGATCGGGAACTTGAGGACAGATCATATGGAGATGGAGATGGAATGAAAACATCTTTCATTGGACATGCACTATACTCTAAAGGGCTCCCATAGCCAGAAGCAACTCCCCTGAGGGAAACAGATGGAGGCTGTTGGGAAGGCACGTGGGTTGATGATGAAGTAACAACTGCAGAATTACCACCAGCTGGCATCTGTCCCTGTAAGGTTGAGAAGAAAAGGTTCCAATGTGGGAGTTTTTCTGAGATTTATCAGAACTGAAATTCGCAGATAAACAGCAGTAATAAGATTTGCAGATACAAAGTGGTAATAAGACATTTAAAATATCAAATAGGTTTGACTTGACTAAGACAAGAACTAAACTATATAACAAGTTGAAATGAACAAATAATTAATGTCCAAAACCACACTAAATCTAAAATTAAATATTTTCTCAGCAGTAGAGCTATCATAAACAAATTTTAATTAGGGCTTTTTGGAGAATAAACAACATGGCGAAAAAAAATTTATCAGGCCATCGCCCCTCCTTCCATGGAGAAAAAAGAAAATGACACCAGAAGATGCATACGAAAAGTCACAAAATCTAACTAACATTTAGTTTCGGAATCGGAATAATGCAGTTTAAGTCTTGACAGGTAATTACCTGAGATTTTGAAGGAAAAGTAGTTCCATCTGGAAGAACCACCCATCCAGCTTCCCTTGCTAGGGCAGCAATGACATCATTAATGTCAGCCCTAACTCTAAGATTATAATTGCCATGCCTGCGAAGCCCTGCCAAGATCCTTGCAGTGATAGCCCTCCGACGCCTCTCTCTTAGCTTTGTTCTCTCTTTCTCTTCTACCGGTCTAGATCTTCGATTACCTCCACCCGGAGTGCCTACTTGCTCTTGAAACTCGTGGTGCTGCTGAAACCTGTTGTCACCGGCTCCAGTTCCCATCCCACTCCCACCATCAATCTCTACCATCCCCGAAACATTTCCATGCTCACCTCCATTTTCGTCATAATCGGCATCCTCATCGTCATCATCTTTCATACCCATTCCCATTTCTTCGCCATCCTCACCCATTCCAACCAGCCTTTGCATATCAGTTGCCATAATCCCAAATCTGAACCCTCAATAATATAATTTAATGTATAAATATTGGTGTTGTTAAACAGCAGATGTAGTGGTGCAGGCAAAATTTGAACAAACCGCTAATTCCCGCGATCCGCAATTGACAACACTGATAAATATCCTACTGATTCTGTAGATTGTCAAACCCATCAAAATTTACCAATGGCCTCCATTTTAAACCTAAAAAATCATGTCCAAAGGAATTCCACATGTGAAAATGTACTCTTTTCATAAATTAAATTAAGCTTTCAAAGGCAATTTTCTTTTCTAAAAATAGGAAAATACCAATGAAGAACACCACACCATTTAATTAAAATCAGTAAATCACAACTCAATTCAACATAAATAATAATTCTCTCTTCCCCTAACACTCTGTTTGCCAATGCCAGATTTTGAACTTATAGCTTATAAGCTTATATGACAAAAAAAGACTTGTTTGGTTACATTTTTAACTCATGAACTTACAGCTTAATTTTACTAGCTTATAGCTTATTTCGATAAGCTAATTCAATTAGCTTATAGCTTAAAAATTATAATTTACCATTTTTTCTTTCTATTTTACCCATGTCGTATTCCTTGCAAAAATTTAATCACTAATTAAACATATCTTTTTTTATATCATTTCATATTCATAAACCGCTGATTTTATCAAACATAACAAATTCAATCAATTAGCTTATAAGTATAAGTTAGTTGATAAGCTATTCGCAATAAGCTAGTTTATCAACTAACCTTATTTTTTACCACACAGAGTCATAAATAAATTAAAATGTTGAACAATTTTGTATCAAAAGCACATAGGTACACTGAATTTAACAGTTAGTTTCTTAATAATAAAAAACTACAGGAAAATATACATATATAGACACACAAAAAACTCGCGTAGATACATAAAAATCAGTACAACGCTACCTTGAAGATTGAGTATATGATCAAATCAACGAATTCCCCGTCGATCCGTCGTGAACCGAAATATCCGGCGAGAGTCGCGGAGTTCAAGGACAGATCGGCGGAAAATGAGAGAGATCTAGGAGGATGGAGAGGTTGACGGCGGCTCCGGTGAGATGACGGCGGCGAGAAGAGGTGAAGTGTTGCCGGAGCGAGCGTGCGAGTGAAGCATGCGATTCTCACGAGGGTAGGGTTCTCGCTCGTGTCGTGTGTGCGGTGACGAGCGTGTTTGCGAATTTGGCACGAACTAAGCGTGCGTGCTATTCACGGACATCACATGCACGTGCAGATTTTATTTTTTTAAATAATTATCAAATATCAATTATTTTTTATTTTTTGTCAAGTAGGTTAGTGACTAGAATTCACCTATTTCAATAGTTACTCCTAATTTAATTTAGTTTTAAGGTATACAAGATTCCTTAGTTTAGTTTCTGCTAATGAAATATGAAAAACTAAGTTGACAAATGATTTTTTTTTTAATAGATAAGAATTAAATGGAAGAATTTCATAAAGTTTATATAGTTTAAGAATTAAGTTCAGAGCAATGATACGAAATCCGCAAACGTACGGTTCTTATTGAGTAGTAAAAATTAGCGTTCCATAGAGAGTAAAGGAATTATCGATTTCGTTCTCAATTGTGATTGGATGAAATGATTAAAGTTTAGAAGTTCTACAGTTTCTGGTTTAAATTCAGATTATAAAAGCGTCTAGGGATTATTGGTTTGTTGTAATAATAAATCGCTAACAATCCAAGCCTATGTTTTCATCTTATGTTATATTCGTTTTCTAAAGATAAGTTTTTCGAATGTATTTCATGTTTTCTTTCGGAATTTACAAATGTATTTCAATGGCAACTAAACTTATTCTCATGGTTAATTGCTATTGAAATTCTTTAAGAATGAAACTTTATGGTCTCAAGGTTTACAAAACTATTCTCATGTTTTGCTTACCTTGTCTAATCTCATTTGTTCTAATATCAATCTTCATCTTTCGATCCATCGATTGATATTTGAAATATAGTTTTAAAAGCGATGAGATTATATTGGAAAACAAATTTAAATAAGACAAAGTTCTCGACTCTACTTGAATAGGATTTAGTCAATTAGACACATCCAACAATTCCAAGACATAGAAAGTCTACTCACTCATGTTCATTGTAGACAAAAAGCAATAATTAAAAGGCATGGAATAATAATGCATAAAAGTAAAATGACTGAATTATAAAGTGCAGAATTATACCCACTTGGGTTGGCCCGGTGGTATTAGCTTGAGATCTGGGAGTATGCTCCTCCTTGAGGTCTAAGGTTTAATTCTCTCCGGTGCCAATTTGGGTGAGTTAATTTAACTTCTTCAAAAAAAAAATGTGCAGAATTATAAAGAACAAGAAAGTGAAAAACATGAGTTTAAAAGTGCAGAAAAATAAGCAAGAACTTAGAACACAAAATGATAACTTTGATTGCAAAATGTATAATAAGTTCTCAATGATCCAAATTGATTTTATGTCTGATATGAGCCCTATATATAGCCTATAACTTTAGACAAGGCAATACACTATCATTACATAGCAATAATGGGCAGAAACCAAGAGTTTGTAACAACAAAATGAACCTGAGAGACGTGCACGGTCGTGCTTGTGAGGCACACGACCGTGCCTGATAAGAAAATGGCCAAAACTGGCCACTAGAAGGATGCACAGTCCGTGCGTGGCATTCATTGCTTGCTCGCACGGTTTGGCCTTCAGGGGCGCACGACCAGTGCTTTTGGAGGCACGACCAGTGCATTGGTCCTTTATCCATGTTTTTGCTCTAGAGTCTTGTTCAACATCCTTTTTGTCCTGAATATAAAACACAAACATTTAAAGTAAACTAGTTCTATAAAGAGACTAAAACACACAAAATTATATTTATATAAACACTTAGAAACCATACAATTTATGACTTATCAAGCGATAGTAAAGAAATTAAAATAGTTTATTCTTTTTCTCATTAAAAACTAGTTTTTTCTCTTTGTAATAATTAATACAAAAACAACTACTTAAATGTTGCCAATCTTTTTTTTTTTTTACCTTAAAATGTTGTCAATCTTTGTGCAAAAGATAAGGAGAGAAACAAATTATATGTATTTTTTTTACTTGTCAGACTTGGATTTTCCAAAACCTATCTCTACTTAACCTATTATCACCTCTCTCTATTTTACCTTTAGGGGAGTGTATTGGATCATGATTCTAAGGGATTTTAAATGACTTTTTTATCATGAAAAAGTCTTGTGGTATTCAATCAAGACTCTTTTCAATTTAAAAAAAGTCTTGTGTTATTCAATCAAGATTCTTTGTCATTTAAAAAAAGTCTTGTGGTATTCAATCAAG